>Ga0209467_1000032_pt1 | contig 285582 bp, 299 predicted proteins | sample Higcelwee11metaG_FD_187175 | JGI IMG/M metagenome (GOLD analysis project Ga0209467, IMG submission 187175) | Freshwater pond sediment microbial communities from the University of Edinburgh, under environmental carbon perturbations - High... | ecosystem: Environmental > Aquatic > Freshwater >...
TTGCCTTGATTTCTCATCAGAGAATTAAAACAGTTGAAAAAGAGCTTAACAACCGACCGAGAAAAACACTTGGTTTTCTAACGCCTTTAGAAGTTTATAATAATTGCGCTTAGTCATTGAATGCAGGTATTGTTCATTGTAATAACTTGAATATTTGCGAAATGCGTAAATTGCTATTAGAAAAAATGATAACGGATAAATAGAGGAATATATGATAAATGAATTATCAAGTTTGAGAATAAACGGAAACATTATAATAAATATAATCAATGCAATTATATTTACTATACCCAAGAACATATAGAATGATTTACTCATGGATATCTACCTTTAAATTTTAGTTTATAATAAATCAATAAAATATACTATCACAATACAGTTTTGCCGTTAAAAGAAATTATTTTTTTAAATAAAATATCTTCAACATCTCTACGGCCGTCAAGTATAGTCAATATAACAACAGTTTTATCCGGGATTCTGTACATAATTCTCCATGGAGCTTCAATTAGTTCCCGGTACAGATTAATTTCAAATTGTTTAAATTCCGGAATAATACGGCCTTTATGCGGCATTGTTGATAAAGAATCAGTTTTCTTTTTTATATTTTGGTATATTTTCTTTGCGTTGCTTTGACTGTCCTCTGCAATATATTCGATTATTTCAAATAATTCTTTTTTGGCAGAGTCGATCCAAATTACGTTAAATTGATCCTTCATTTAATCCATTTGTGTTTCTTTTCTATTTCCGCAAAGACATCTTTTTGTTTTGAGAATTTTCCATTTTTAAGTTCTTCTTCACCAATAGCCAGCAGTTTAAGCATTGTTAATGCCTTTTTCATATTTTCAAAGCTATCCGGATCAAGAATTACGGCTTTTGCAATTCCATTTTGTGTAACATACAAAGGTCTTTTGGTAGAATTTACTGTTGAGAGGACTTCTGTCGTATTCGCCTTAACATAAGATATTGGTTTAATGTCCTGAGTGCTGTTCATAATAACCTCTATATGAGACTAAATTATGTACTTTATATGGATTTGTCAAATTCAAATTTGATCAAACAATCGCTAAAAGTCTATGAGCACGAAGCTTCATCTCAGTTATTCGAAGGTGCCGCACTTAAGACTATATGATCTAATGAATTTAAAAACTCTTTGGGACTCATTATTGATATAATATTCTTTGGATAATCCTTCGTATTTCTTGTAACAATTATATTTATCAATTCATTTTTTGCTGCAAAGAATTGAATCGAATCTTCAAAATCTTTTATATTTGAATTCAATGCTGAATCTATTATTCGATCATCAATTGGAATAATATTGATAATTGACCGGAAATCCTTTATTTTTTGTCTTGCGACTTTACTTCCCAGGTGTTTTGCCAAAATATAATATAGATTCCATATTATAAGTGAAGAAACAAAACCATTAACTTTCTTTGATTCTATCAGAGAAATAATTTTCAATGCATTTTCAAAGAATTCTTCTCTTTGATATAGAAAATCAATTAATACATCCGTATCTATTAATATTTTCACTTATGCTTCTTTTCCAGATATTCAGTCATTGATGTTCTAAAGTCAAAATCATCCTTTCCTTTCAAAATTCCGGCAAGAGATTTTGCTATGGGAGGTATATTATCCTCAGGCGACTTGGATACTTCATCAGTTGATACGGATTTAAGATAATCTTCAACAATTTGAGAAAGACTTTTTTCTCTTCGATTCGCATAGAGTTTTGCCTTATGAATTACAGCTTTATCAATTGACAGCGTAAGCTTAGTCTGCATAACACACCTCTATACGTATAATATATTCAGCTACATTACGTATGTCAAGCTATTGTTGATAAATTTTGAGAAGCGGCAATAACGGATAGAAGAGTTGATCTTCCCTCGTTTTACGGATAGTGAGCTAAGATAGTCAAGAAAGAATGTAGAGGCTTAACATCGTGGTCTATTTTTCTGGGGGATATCAAGGCGCACCATAAAATTCATGTTTAAAAGATGCTTAATTTTTTGCGCTTGAAATAGTTTGCATAATTTTAACTTTTTTGAACTTCAAACTAATCAAACCTCCTCCATGCAATTGAAAAGTTTGCCAATAAATCTTTCCTTCCTTTTTAATTATATGATTTTCAATTTCCGGTTGATATTGTCCGTCATTCATTATATTTATACTGTAATCTTGAACATCTAAGTATTCTAGTTTGAAAGTTGATTGATTATTTTCAAAATCATAAAAATCAATTACCAATGTAAAGATAAGCTTTTTATCATTTTCAAATCCAAACGATAAAATATTAGCATCATGAAAGTTATGCTCAAACAAAATTTTTGGTTTTAATATTTTCATTATCTTCTCAATTCAATGAATTAAATCTCTTTTGACGACTATGGTGACCTACCCCGTTTTATGGACACAGCGCTACGTTTTTGGTGAATCATTTCAAATCAAAACTATGAGAGCGAAGATAGTCAAGAAAAGAATACAATGAGATTGTCAGATTTACTTTGTCAAACCGGGCTTTTATGGACGGAATTAAAACTGATGAAGGTGATTTAAATTAAGGGGGTTAATATTCTGCCGTGTAGACAATATAGGAAAAATAGCGGCACAATAGCGCTGCTTTTTTTATAAATAATCATATAGAAGCATTTCAAGTTTAAATAAATAGTTAATCGACAGATTCGTTAGGAAAAGCATCGCGTATTTAAAGCGAAACACGGATGTAGAGCTTGATTTTAGTCTTTATTTTTTGATTTTAACCATTCCTTATTCCATGCTATGCGATAGTTATTTACTATTTCTATTGTTGATTCCCATATGTCTGGGCATGATATCCGCTTAATATGCTTTATTTGTATTGTACATACTAGATCTTTTCCTAGTCCAAATAACTGTCGTCGCCTTTTATTTTCTTGATATACGCTAATCATTGCGAACCCGAGAGGCAAATAACGAGCTAATTTTAAAGAAGACGTTTCTTTGCGGGCAGTTGATAAAGACGCTTTAACTATTCTTTTTATATTAGTTACTATTGTTTCTTTTGTAATTTGTTCATAATCTGTATTAATGTAAATAGTTGAATTCATAACACATCCCCATGAATTTCTGTGTATTTTAGATTCACGCACAATTATGCGAGGTTGACCTCTTTTTTTACACAGCTCGTCAACCAAAAGCAGAAAGTGAATTTTCAGACTCAAATATAATGAATATATTGCATGTAAAATATCTGGAAGTTTAATGCGAGGTTTATAAAAAATTAATTTATCATTTAAGGCACTAATATAATCATTTATGTTACAATTATTGCTGATTCTTAATTCTTTCAACCTTGCTCCATTAAATGAAGCGCATCCGGGAAAATGTTTTGTTATAATAGAAAAAAAATAGCGATCGTAACCCGGGGCAAATCGTTCCGCCAAAATGCCTGATTGGAATAATGATAATTGGATTTTGCGCATGTCATTAGTATTTGGTTTTACAAATATAATCAATTGAGTTAATTTCGAAAATTCTGATGGAGCACATCCAGTTATTTCCCACCAAGGAGTTCGTGATTCCTCTGCAAGCTCTTCAAGCAATACTTGTTGAAGAAGTGAATAGCCATTAATTTGGTTGGCAAGTAGAAATATAGATAATGACAGAGCTAGTGAGTTGCAAATATCTACAAGATCATCAAAAGATGAGAGTATTTCTGTATAATCATATTCTTCCTCATTTCCTTTTTTATCTTTATATCGAATATTAAACTGCAAATACGTTATACCGCCATGTGCTATGGCATTGCGAACAAGGTGATTATATGGTGCAGTAATTTCAGAAATGGATGATTTTGTTATTTCTTGAACAGCTGGCCATAAATCAGATAAATCATCAGTAGCTTTGTTTCTATCCTTTCGTAAGAAATGCGCAATCAGTTTGCAAAACGGTGAATATACTGCTTCAGTAAGTTTTAAATATGAAGGATGCAACTCTTTATCAAAAAACTTAATCGTTTCAAGATCGCCAATTTTTATGGGATTGTCATGAAAACTATATTTGCTAATTTCGTCAAGATACAAAAATGCTTGATTCAATTCAGGAGTATTTGCAGAAAGATAATTCTGCAAATAACTTCTATCCACTTGGTCTCGTTTATTAAGCCATGCCGAAAATTTTGAATAAATTTCTTTTGAATAAAAACAATATGGTATTTTATTGATATATTTGCGCAGCAAAAGAAAATTATGATGACTGCAATCGCATATCGTTGAAAATCTTTCTTTTAATAATAGACGGTCACGATGATTTAGTTCGCGAACTAAAGGATTTTCTGTTATATTGTTAAATGAATCCATCATTACATAAATCCTAATCATTTGATCTTTTCGAGACCATAGATGGCCGAGAATTATCTTCCTTCCGAGCTTATAGCATATAACTCTTAGGAAAGTATTTTAAACTGTTAATCACACGCCAAGTCAACTTGAAAATCATTTTAAGTTTAAAATACTTTTCAAGTTGAATGAAACCGAACCTTAATTTAAATGTCATGATCCAGAAAAAATAAGCTACCGCCCGGGACGCATGAGCGAGCATCGATTGTAACGAGCGACCAGCCCAAGGGCGGTTTCAGTTCAACGGTTGAGACTATGTGCAGTAAGGGATTGCGGGCTACTATCCTGTCCAACTACACCGAACTTTGAGCGGGGCAGAACGCTAGAATTACCACTGAAACCCTTATTGCATAAAGCCTTTGTTAGGGGCTAGTGTTCTGTCTTGTTAGTATTTTTCAGATAATTCATTCGTTTCAATGTCAAACCATTGGTAATAAATTTGCAGTCTTAATCTTTGTCTTAAATGTGCAAAATATTTTTTTACTTCCTCAATATCATTGTGTTTTTGAGTTACGATTATTAGTTGATTTGCTTTCATTTTATTCGGCCACATTGCATATTCTAGCAATTGTCCAATAGCCTCGCGAATACTTGATTTTACAGAGTTATAGGTTTTAATTTCGTAAAAAGTCATACCCTCATTGACAGTATTAACAACAATATCAACTTTATTAGCTCCAATACCGCAACTATGTTCTGCTTTTACATTTTTATTACCATATTTATTTTTTAAGAACCTTGTAAGATTCTTACTTATAGCTTTATGAAGGTACGTAATTTCAATTGTCTTCGGCTCTCTGCTATGTAACCCAATTTCAATTTGAGTATCATTGTTTTCATTTTCTTCGTTTTTATCACCTGAAAAAGAAAATGTATCCAACTCATTGTCAATATCATCAATTGTAAAGTCTTCTTTGAAATGAGCGAATGTATAGCGTGATTGCTCAACAATTGGATGATTTATGGGTAATTCAAAATATGGGTCGTTTGCTTTTAAATTCTCTGGTTTATAACGTACATTAAACAAATCTACACCTTGCCAATCAGAAAAACCATGATTATTAACTCCTGATGCAACAATTTGCTCCTCCATTTCTTTTAACCAACCATTTTTTTGATAAATACTTTTGATTTCTTCAGCGGAATCTTGAGTAAGTACCTCAATGTTTTCTATTTCTCCGACCCAATAACGCTTTTTACTAATGCCATCAATCGTATATAACCAAACGTGAAATATTTTCTCTTTGTAAGCATCCTGTTGTTTGCGGATTGGTTCTAGAAATCCATAATGATAACCATTAATCAGTTTACTTGTGTCAAACAACCATTCCTCATGTCCATAGCCATGCTTTGCTTCATGTGAATCCTTATGATTGCTTTTTCCATAAGATCCTGATGGCATTATCCAACCGTTTGAGTTATAGGCTAATCGAGAAACTCTCCTTTCAACTATATTTTGACCAAATTGAATTTCTTCGTAGGCGGGAATAAGATAATCAAAGGTTTCAAGAATAATCTTGATTTCTTTTTCAGTGATTTCTGATATGCTTTTTTCAAAAAATTTTCCGATAAATAGGAAATTATTAGTTTGAGAAAGGGTTTCGTCAATGAGCTTTACAGTTTCGAAATACTCCCCAAATTCATGCAAACGGTAATACCAAAAAGAAAACCCATTAAAAAATGACTGATTGTTTTGCAGGAATTCATTGTATCTTTCAATTATTCTTTTAAAAACCTTTTCAGGTTCTTTCAATGACGGACTTTTTTCTAACGAAAATGCTATCCCAAATCTAAAAACTGTCTTATAATTTATGAAGTCCTCGCCAATATTAAATTGAATTTCTTCTCTTCCACCAGAATGAAATGCATAATTGTCTTTTATACTATATTCAGCAAAAGGACTCCATGTCCTTGGTTGTTTATTGAGATGTTTGAATCTAATTTCTTGAATCTTTGAAAATAGATTATCATTCTCAGAACCAAGCTCATTTATTTTAAATGCTATCTCTTTAATATTCATCATACTTGCATGTTTGTTGTGTCGCTCCTACACTTACCCATCACTCCATATATCCGCAATGCGTAAAATATCCCGATTCGTAATGATATACGCAATTGAATTCATAAAACCGGTTCTTTCCACAATCACCACACCATATTCTAGCAAACCAAGGTAAACATAATCAGAAAACGCGATATAATACGCCCTTCCATGACCATTAAAATCTTTATGAGTAATGTTTCCGAAAAAGTCAAACCCAAAATAAACAACCCCGCCGCAGAAAAAATTAACATGTGCCCTCATCGCCGCAATGTGCCGAAGGCCGAGCACCGCGCACAGCGCAATGATGCAACAACAAACTCGTTGCCCAAAAAGGCGTTCGCGAAGTCGCGATTACACGGAAATTAAATCAATGGCAATACTCATATTTATCATTGTTAAAATTAGTTGCTTTGAAATTTTTACTGTCTGCATCCCATTTTAAAATATAATGTTCACATTTAATATTGTAAAAAAATTCATCGATTTCCTTTGAATACAAATGTCTTAAACTATGAAATTCCGAGATGAATCCAAAATTTACACTTACATGAATTAAAGTACCTTTTCGAGTTATATCATAAACAGAATATTTTTCAATTAATTCTTCAATTGAAAGATTATTTGCATTAAGGATTGCTGACAATTTCTTTATATCATAATTTCGCTTAAAAAACACTTTATAATCAATTTTTGGTATTGCAGCTGACGTAACATCAAAATATTTCTCATCTTCAATTTTGTAAAAAACAAATGAATTATTTCCATCACAATAGTGGAAATGTGCTAAAAATGGTTCTTCATTTTTACTAAAAAATAAGCCGACTTGAACATGTTTGCTACCACTAAATCCAGGATATCCATAAAAATGAATATACCCATTATTAATCTCCACCGTCGCCTTTGATAGAATATTATCATATTCTGATTTAAGGAACCATTCACCGTACTGTTCTATAATTGTATGTTTGCCATATAAATTTGGCATTAAATTAAAATAATCTGTAACATCTTTTATTTTTTGTGGTTGATTTGGCTGTTTACAAACAGTAATAAATAATACGAGAATTAAAAGTAATCCATGAATTTTCTTCATTTTGATACCTAAATTTATTAAAATTGAACTTAACTACATACCTCAGCAATTTTCACAGTCGAACCAAAAAAATTGCCCTTCCATGACCATTAAAATCTTTATGAGTAATGTTTTCGAAAAAGTCAAATCCAAAATAAACAACCCCGCCGCAGAAAAAATTAACATGTGCCCTCACCCAGCCTCCGGCTCGCCCTCTCCCAGAATGAAACACATATTGGCGAAGCCAATAAAGATAATCCATCCCGGGAGAGGGCGATCAATCATTCATCTTAATGCTTTAGCATATGATGAATGACGGGAAAAGACCCATAAAAATGTCGCTCAAAGAGCGACTCAACTCGGGCGACCGCAGCATCCGGCAGAGCCGGTGCGAGGAATTCGCCCGACAAGAGCCAGGAGTGGGATCTCTCTGTCCAACGCTTATGGACATCCTGTCCGCGTTGGATTCGCGCCGTCCTGGCGCACAGGATGAGTAGCGGCCATTTACAAAGCATGTAACTATTGACAGCAATATCACTTAAACTGTCCGACGCAGTCGGACACCAAATAAGCGCAGACTATCGTAGTCATTTCGAAGAAATGCGCGATAGTTCTGTCGCGACTAGCACCGCGCAGCGGCGCCCTTTTCTTTCGTCCATTTCTTTTGGGCGACGCAAAAGAAATGGACAAAAACTGGGTAAAGGGTGTGGAACACCCTTTAAAATTATTGCATGATCCATGCGAAACCGGATAAAGGGCGTGGAACGCCCTTTGAAGTACGCCCAACTCTTGGGCAAATTGGATTTACAAGGTGCGAAGCACCTTGTGTGTATCGCATGACACTCGGGAAATACTGTTGATTTCAGGCAATTTTTGCTTTTTCTCAGCAGACATCGTGTCTGCTTCGATTACTACATATAATTGACTTTACACCTCAAACTCCGAGGTAATGCTTGCGTTCTCCCGCTAAGAGCTAAAGCTCTTCTCGCGGGCAACCTTTCCGCCTCCGTGCGGAAAGTTCTTGACAACTACATACTCCCAAATAGCTTGTCACTATTGACCCCAATCAATATTGAAATTTTCCTTTATTGCAGATATCAGGAGTTATTATGCAGAAAAGTTATTCTATGAAGGCGTCTGAAATATCAAAAAAATGGTATGTTGTAGACGCTGAAGGTAAAGTTCTGGGCAGACTTGCAACCCAGATCGCGACTATCCTAAAAGGCAAAAACAAGCCTGAATTTACACCCAGCATGGACATGGGTGATTTCGTTGTTGTTATTAATGCCGAAAAAGTGGCTCTAACAGGTAAAAAAGAAGATCAGAAAGAATATTTCTCTCATTCAGGATATCCTGGCGGCGACAGATTCAGAAGCGTTAAGAAATACAGAGCTGAAAAGCCTGAATTTATCATCGAGCACGCTGTTAAAGGAATGCTTCCTAAAGGTCCTCTAGGCAAACAGATTGCAAACAATCTTAAGGTTTATGCCGGAAAAGATCATCCTCACGCGGCTCAGAAGCCCGAAAAACTTGATATTTAAGTAATGGAGTAATATAAATGGCGGCAGCTAAATTATACGCAACAGGAAGAAGAAAATCTTCAATCGCGAAAGTTTACTTGAAACCCGGCTCGGGCAACATCATGGTAAACAAAAAACCTCTTAACGAGTATTTCAGAAGACAGACTCTCGAACTCGTAATCAAACAACCTCTTGGCGCTGTTGATAAACTTGCGGGCTTCGACATCGACGCTTATGTAACAGGCGGCGGATGGAGCGGTCAGGCTGGAGCTATGAGACTCGGTATCTCAAGATGCCTCGTTCTTTTCGACGAAAGAATGAAAAAGACTCTCAGAGAAAGCGGTTTCCTTACTCGTGACGCTAGAAAAGTTGAAAGAAAAAAATACGGGCACAAAAAAGCGAGAAAAAGCTTTCAGTTCTCAAAAAGATAATTACTGCTATGCAGTTCAAAAAGCCGGTTTCGACCGGCTTTTTTTATGCCTATTTTTTCTTGACCCGTAAGTACGCCTGCTGACGAATAAAAAGATGAAAATAACTTCCGTTAAATTTTCAGAAGAGTCTGTCAGGGTTTTAATAGACAATGAAAAACTCATTCTTCCGGTTGAAAGCCGTTTCATTTCACTGAAAGCTGACTGTGAAATTGAGGATGATTTCTTTGCCGAATTAAAAACAGAATCGGATAACTATTCGGCATATCTTGCGGCCTTAAGGTATCTCAGAAACATTCATTCAGCCGAAGAAGTGAGACGGAATCTGATAAAAAAGGGTTTTTCAAAAAAAACAGCCCAGTCAGTCATGAAAAAGCTTGAAGAACGCAAATACATTAATGACTATGATTTTGCGTTCAGACTTGCGGAAAATCTGAAAAAACGCTCTTACGGATCCGTTTTCGCCGAAAGCAAACTCCGGCAAAGAGGAGTAGATTCTACAACGGCAAAAAACGCCGTTAAGGAAATTTTCGGCACTGAGACTTGTGAAGAAGCAATGCTTAATCTTCTCAAGAAAAAGTACAAATCATTTGACCGCGCCAAATGCGGAAGATTTCTTTTTTCAAGAGGATTTCAGCCGGATGCGGTTTACAAAACGCTTAAAAATTTTGAGAATTATTTGAAAGAGGAATATAATGAAAGTCAGAGATCTTAGAAAATCATTCATCGATTACTTTGTGTCAAAACAGCACAAGCACGTTCACTCCAGTTCGCTATTGCCGAAAGACGACCCTACCCTGCTCTTTACCACAGCCGGAATGGTTCAGTTCAAAGCGATGTTTGCAGGCACAGTTAAGCTCGATTATACACGCGCAACAACAGTACAGAAATGCCTCCGCACAAGCGATCTCGAAAATGTAGGCCGCACAAAACGTCACTGCACTTTCTTCGAAATGCTCGGAAATTTTTCTTTCGGTGACTATTTCAAAGAAGAAGCTATCGCTTTTGCGTGGGAATATTCAACTCAGGTACTTAAACTTGATTCAAATAAAATCTGGGCTTCAATTTATGAGGATGATGACGAAGCCTTTGAAATTTGGAATAAAAAGATAGGTCTTCCGGGAGAACGCATAGTACGTCTCGGCAAAAAAGATAATTTCTGGGGTCCTGCAGGAGACTCCGGCGCATGCGGCCCATGCTCGGAACTTTACATAGACAAGGGTCCTGAACTCGGCTGCGGTTCACCTGACTGCAAACCGGGATGCGACTGCGAGCGTTACATGGAATACTGGAATCTCGTTTTCAATCAGTTTAACCAGGATACATCAGGCAAACTTCATCCGCTTCCGCAGACGGGCATCGACACAGGAATGGGGCTTGAGCGCCTTGCTACGATAGTTCAGAATAAAACTTCGATATACGAAACTGACGAATTTCAGACATTGATTGAGTTCGTATGCAAAGAACTTAATGTCAAATACGAAGGCGATAACATAGTTCCAATCAATGTTATAGTCGAGCATTCGCGCGCGCTGACATTCGCGATGAGCGACGGAGCGTATCCTTCAAACGAAGGACGCGGTTACGTTCTCAGAAGAATTTTAAGACGCGCACTCAGATTCGGAAGACAACTCGGAATCACGAAGCCTTTCATCTATAAGATGGTTGATCCTATTTCGGCTCTTCTCGGCGAATTCTATCCCGAGATCACAGAAGCAAAGAAAAACGTACAAAACGTTCTCGAAGGCGAAGAAAAGCGCTTCCTTGATACGCTTGAAAACGGAATGACCAAGCTTGATGAAATAATTGAATCTGCTCTAAAAAACGGAAAAGTCATCAGCGGAAAAGATGCGTTCCTTTTATACGATACATTCGGTTTCCCCGTAGAGATGACGAGCGAGATCGCTCTCGAAAAAGGCATCTCCGTCAACATGAAGGAATTCGAAGACGAAATGAACAAACAGCGCGAGCGCGGAAAACAAAGCTGGAAGGCTTCCGACGCTTCGTTCGATAACGCGATGAACGAACTTTCAAAAACCTGCGGCGCAACTGTTTTCAAAGGTTACGATGAAGATTCAAGCGAAAGCAAAATCGTTTCAATTTCTGACGGCAAAAGCATCATTGATTCCGTTTCATCAGGCTCAGAAAGCTATATAGTTCTCGCAGAAACTCCGTTTTACGCCGAAAGCGGCGGACAGTCATGCGATATGGGCTTCATCAAAACTTCAAATGCCGTATTTAAAGTATTAGAAGTAAAAAAAGTAAATAAGACATTTGTTCACTTCGGTTCAGTCGAATCAGGAAGTTTTAAAAAAGGCGATAAAGTCACAGCGGAAATTGATTCTGTCAGAAGAAATCTCACAAGGGCAAATCACACCGTAACGCATCTTCTTCAGGCTGCTTTACGAGAAGTTCTCGGAACGCATGTCAAGCAGGCAGGTTCAATGGTCGAAAGCGAAAGAATGCGTTTTGATTTTTCGCATTTTGAAGCAATGACAGCTGATGAAATTTCACGTGTTGAATCAATCGTTAACACTAAAATCTGGGAAAATCTTCCGGTAACCACACAGATGATGAATCTTGCAGATGCGCTCAAAACAGGTGCGATGGCTGAATTCGGAGAAAAATACGAAGACAATGTCCGCGTGGTAAAAGCCGGTTCTTTCAGCACCGAACTTTGCGGCGGAACTCATGTCGACAATACAGGTAAAATCGGCGTATTCAAGATTCTAAAAGAATCAAGCCCCGGAGCCGGAATACGCAGAATCGAGGGTCTTACATTAAAAGGTGTTCTCGATAGATTTGCACAGATTAACGAATCATTATCCGGTGTTCTTTCGATTGTCAATTGCGCAGAAAAGGATCTTTCACAGAGAGTCAAAGATCTTCAGCAGAAGAACAAGGACCTTGAGGCTGAACTTGCCGGATTCAGCAAAGGTAAACTTACCGACACTGCACAGAAACTGATTTCTTCAGCTGAAAAAATCAAAGGAACTGAAGTCATCACTGCAAAAATTGAAAATCTTTCGGGCGATGACCTCAAGACTCTCGCCGATTTAATACGCGAAAGATCTTCTGACTGCGCGCTTATTTTGATTTCTTCTTTTGAAGGAAAGGTCATCATCGTTGCGGCTGCAACACAAACAGCGGTTGCAAAAGGCGCCGATAGCGGAGCATTGATTAAGGCGGTTGCTCCTATCCTCGGCGGCGGAGGCGGCGGAAGAAAAGACATGGCTCAGGCCGGCGGAAAGGACTTTTCAAAAGCAGATGAAGCTATCGCTTCAGCAAAAGCCAAGCTTTCGGAAATGATTAAATAACATAACTAATAAAAAACGGCAGGGAAACCTGCCGTTAATATAATTTCAAAATAAATAATTCTAAATTAAAAAGCATAACCTAGGCGAAGAGAAGCTCTTACGTCTTTCAGCATTTCGGTTTTATAAAAATAGTTTTTATACTCGGGAACAAGTTCAACAATAAATCTTTCGGCAAATAAAAACCTAAACGAATAAGACAATGATAAATAAGGATCAATTGAATTTGTGACTCTCTTTTTACTTAAAACTTTTGTTTCAAGCGATGTATAAACAAGCCCTGAAGTAATTCTCGGTATCATTTCAAAACGGATAGATTTTGATAAATCATTTCTGTATATCATATATCCTATACCGCCACCACCTGACATATTGTACATTTTGCGGTCTACAATGTTAGACACATTCTTAGGCGTGTATTTTACGTAATCGCCCTCAAATTCAACAGAAAGCTTTCCCATAAATGAATCTTTTGAAAACAAGCGGGCTAAAGGAAATGACATAGCCGCTCCAAATGAAGTATACGAATTCTCGAAATATTCCTTCCAGCCGCCAAGTATTAAATTATACAAAGGAAAAACCGTTATGTAAACATACGGATCTTCAACTATAGTCTTATCGGCTACGGCAAACTTCAGTTGTTTTACAGATCGGCCGCCGTCAGGATTGACAGCAGTAACGAAATATTTCCCAACGGGCATTTCTGCCGGCAGAATAATTTCGGCACTACTTCCGGTAGTTCTAACAGGAGAAATAGTCTGATTAAATGAAGAGGAAGAAACTATAAATTTGGTATTTGCAGTAATATTATTACCTTTAATATCAATTTTAAAAGCAGTTTTACTGCCGGTTTCAAGTTTCTCGGGTGATAAATCATATATTTCAGGCAATGCCGAGCCCTTATCAACTACGAGTTCAAATGTTCCTGAACTTTGAAAACCATTGGGATTAAGGGCAATCAGCTTATAACTGCCAGCTGCGTCACCAGGAAGATCAGGATAAACAAGTGCTTCATTGTAAGAAACATATTTAGATTTAAGCTTAACCCTGCTTTCTCCTTTAACCAAAAAGAATTCAGTCTTTTCGGAGAAACCGGAACCCTTTATGCTGACAGGCTTGCCTTTATCATCGGGATTCACTGCAACAGAAGATGATGAATCAAATGAAGGAACGAGTGCCCTTTCAATTTTAATTTTCGCCCATACGGATTTTTTACCCATCTGATTATATTTGTTAAGTGCAGCTACACGGAATTCGTAATTACCGGGAGCCAAAAACGAAACATTCTGGGAAGTCGCATAAACTTTCTTTGAAAATATAATTTTGTCCGATTTGTCGCGAATTTCGACAAAATATGCTGAAGCCCCTTGAACCGATCCCCATCTCAAAGAAGGGGGACTCTGTGAAAATATTTTAAAAGATATAATTAACAATACCGCAGAAAAAATAAAAATGCGGCAGATTTTATTTAACATAAATTAAACCCTGAGTTCTAATTTCCGGAGCAGAAAGCATTTCTGATTGCTTAAATTCAAACACAACAGTATCAGTTTTGCTTTCGGCAATAATCTCGGCTTTCTGAAGTTTAACTGCCTTGACTTCTGCTCTGATTTTGCCCGTTTTGAATTTAGAAAGATTTCTGATAATAAGAGAATTTTTATTTGTCTTCTCAGAAAATAATAAATATTCCTCACCGCCGACTATTTGTTTTAACGAAACTGTATAAGTACTTGCTCCGGCAGATTTTTTCCAGGAGATAGTGATAGGATTCGGCGATCCTAAATTATAATTCGAACCATTAACCGGTGAAAGAATTACAGGAGCAGGTAAAGATTCAGATATTCTAAAATCCTCTACATGACTTTCTGCCAATATGGATTCATCAGAACCTAAAAGAAATACCCGCCAGTAATATTTTCCGGCGTCAGAAAGACTTACATCGGTTTTTCTTTCCATTGAAGTTGAAGTATGAACTATATTCTTGAATTTATTGTCTTTAGCTATATCAATTCGATATAATGATCCCATGTTTTTATCGTTCCATCTAAAACGCAGCAAACCACTGCCGGATATAAATCCGGTTACTGGTGAAATCAACTGAAGATTAAGGGAATCAAGAATATTTAACTCGCGCACCATTGATGAATCGGAGTCTTTTCCGTCAGAATCAATTGCCGCTACACGCCAATAATATGTCCCGACGGCTGTGTCCGGCGGCAGAACTTCTGTATTGGAAGCAGTTTCTTTTGAAAATATTTTATCATTAAATAAAGAGTCCTTTGCTAAATCTATCCGGTATTTTCCGGTCGATACTTTCCAGTTAAATCTGACCTTACCGGATTTGACTGCAGAAACAGATAGCTTTGCCGAATTAAGAGGAGAAATTAAAACAGGCGGTGATATACGGGTTTGTTTAACGGCTGAAAACGAAACAACTTCTGATCCGGTAAAACCTCCTGAATAATTCGCTTTTACTGACCAGTAATAGTTTCCTTCTGCTTCAACCGGGAAGGAACTAAATCTAGCCGAGGTTTTTACAGATTTCACAATATTTGTCATTTCCGGATCAGATGCAATAGAAACCTCAAAATCAGATACAGATTCCGCCCCCGACCACCTCATCATAATAACCGGATCTGAATTACTGAAAAACACCTGTGAGTTGTTTTCAGGGTAAACAGGCTTAACTGGAGAATCCGATATTACAGAAAATCTTCTAATTTCAGATTTTTCATTTTTATCTACTACACGCCAATAATAAGAACCTCCCTGCAAAGAAACCAGCGAACTGCCAGCAGAAGGAATAGTTTTATATATTTTCGAGAAACTGCGCGTTTTAGATAGTTCGATAACAGAAGATGAAAGTCCGTCGAAATTAAAGGCAACATCTCCTGCGCTGGATGAGGTTATAATTTTTTCACCGTCAACTGGTGATTTTAATATAATATTTTTATCTTCAATTTTCATCTCTCCGCCGGAAAAACGGAATGAATTAGAATCGGAGAGAACTCCTGCCGAACCAACTTCCGCTGACCCGCCTTCTACATCAGCCGCAATACCGTCTGAATTCCTGGAAATACTCAATCTGCCGTTTTTTAAACCGAAGGATGTTTTATCAGCTTTTACGCTCAGAGCTAAAGTACCCTTTTTAACGGATATATTTCCGCCTTCGAAATTCACCTTAACCTCATCGCCTTCTTTAACAATGATGATCATGGAATTGGAATCAATGTCGATCTCGCCGCCGTCTTTAAATGTTACTACAGCGCTTGAATTATCATCTGTCCTGATAGAATCATAATTAAAAAGAGGAGAATGATTGGACAGCTCTTCCCAAACGGAATTATCCGAGTAACGCCTCTGGGCTATTTTTTTTCTAAAAGTAATGAAAGCAACAGCAGACTTGTCATCCCTGATTATTTGTGAATTTAAATCAAGGTAGAGAAGATACGCGCATACAGCAATTATTGCCCCGCTTATACATACTACAAAAAAATCTTTATTTAACAATCGCATATTTCTCTTCTTTGCCATTAGGATCAAAAGATTTCAACGGAACATATTTAATTCCGACATAATCTCTCAATTCTTTGAGAGTTTTGAGTCCATTCGCATCGTTCTTTCTTGAAATTACAGCATATATCTGCTGAGGATCTTTTTTGCCTTTTACTGAAATTTTTTCCATAGGCTCACAAAGATAAATATCCTTAACAAGATTATATGAATCACTTGATATCAGGATATCCGTGCAGAAAGGCTTATTGAGAGATTCTATTCTGGAAGCAAGATTTACAGTATCGCCGATAACTGTATATTCCATTCTGTCATGAGATCCGATCTGACCGGCTAGAACAGGCCCGGTATTTATTCCGCATCCGATATTTATCACAGGTTTTTTTGCGCTTCCCCTGCCCTTGTTGAATTTTTTGAGAGCTTCTCTCATCATAAGAGCCCCTTCAACCGCATTTGCTGTGTCATTTCCCCTTGAAATAGGAGTTCCCCAAACTGCCATTATCGCGTCGCCGATAAATTTATCAACGACTCCATTTGTTTTATTTACACATTCAACCATGATACTCATGTACTCATTCAAAAATTCAACAACTTCTTCCGGCTGAAGATTTTCCGAAATAGCCGTAAATGAACGTATGTCCGAAAAAAACACCGCAGCAGTTTTTCTCTCTCCGCCGAGTTTAAGCTCGTTTTTCAAAATCATATCTGCGATATCTTTGTTTACGAATTTGCCAAAGGCATCTTTCATTTTTTCGCGTTCTGCAAGACCCCTTGCCATATCTTCGAATGATTCCGACAGAATACCTATCTCATCACGGGATTTAGATTTAACAGAAATATCAAATTTACCGTTTCTGATTTCACTCGAAATAGAAACGAGTTTGCGTATTGGCTTGGTTATCGTCTTTGAGAAAAAATATACAAAAAGAATCGCAAGATTAAGCACTATCAGAGCAATTAAAATAGTCTGCTTCTGAAGTTTTCTAACCATCCCGAAGGCCTGGTCTTTTGAAACTATTGATATAACTCCGGTATCCGAAAAACCCGTCTTATTATATGCACCAAGCCATGTTTTTGAATTAGAGTCGGCATACTCAATTTTTTCGGTGTTGATATTGCTTTGAAGCATTTTTTTGACTATAGGCAGATCCGCAACAGAACCGTTTTCTATAACCATTTTTTTATCAGAATGAGCAAGAAGTTCTCCACGACCGTTTACAAGAAATGACTTAATAAGATCGGGTGATTTTACAGCATCATAAATTTTATCATTTGAAAACATTATACATAGTGCTGCTCGGCTGTCGGATTCATACGGAATAAGAATACCTATTACACCACTGCCGAAATAGGAAGAAAAATTCAGAGCAAAATCAGCTCCATTGATTGAACTGAAAATACTTTCTTTTTCGGATTCAAATATTTTTGAAAAAATATCAGAATCAAGTCCCGCATCAGCCAAAAGAATTTCATTATACAGCTTTTTGGATTCTTTAACTATACCCTTTTCATTTTTCAGCACACCGATATAAATCATATTCGGATCTCTTTTGAAAAGAAGAGAAGAAAAAAGAGCCGAATCATTGTTAGAATCAGAATCGTTCTTAGACGAAGCAACACCACCGCCTTCGTCATTTACTGCCAGAATTGCAATTTTACTTTTTTCAATTACAGAAAGAAAATCAGATTTTACTTTCTGTGAAATAAGATTTGCATTTTGAATCGTATTACTTTCAATATTGCGCGCACTATCCGAAGTAAAAAGATAGGTCGAAATATAAGTCAAAAGAGAAAAAGACAGAATAATAATAAGCGAAATGATGAATATCATCTTTACACTGATAGGAATCATGAAGCGCTTTTTTTTATTTTCAGCCATATTGCACCCAGCTATTGTTCAATTTTATATAGACCCGAAGAAATAATCAATTCAATGTAAGTATCTACCCCAATAATGAGTGTCAAGCAAGAATTATGCTAAAAACAACGACCCTTTTTTATTTTTGAGCACGATGCAGTTGGCTGACCGCATCTGTAGCATATTTCATTCGGAAGAGCACCCTCTACAAAAAACTGCTTGATATTATCCATTGTCGTTCTGGCAATATTCTCGAGTGCTTCTTTTGTAAAAAAAGCCTGATGAGCCGTTATAAGCACATTCGGAAACGTTAGAAGCCGCGCCAGAATATCATCGTCGATTAAACTGTCTGAATAATCCTCAAAAAAATAATCACTTTCTTCCTCGTAAACATCAAGCCCCGCATAACCAACTCTTTTCTGCTTCAATGCCTCGATGAGATCTTTTGTATTGATAAGTTTTCCACGGCTTGTATTGATGATCATAACTTCCGGTTTCATTTTTGATATTGAATCCGCATTTATCAAATACTCAGTTTCAGGCGTTAATGGACAGTGAAGTGTAATTATATCGGATTCGCGGTAAATTGAATCGATATCAGCGTATTCAAATCCGATCTCCGCGGCTGCTTTTTCGTCCTTAAATGAATCAAAAGCAAGAACCCGCATTCCGAACCCTTTGAGAATGCCGCACATAATACGACCAATCTTTCCTGTGCCGATTACGCCGGCAGTCTTGCCGAAAAGGTCAAAACCCTTGAACCCGCCGATTGTAAAATTATTATCCTTTGTGCGGATATATGACTTATGGGTCTTACGGTTTAATGTAAGAATCAAAGCCATGGCATGTTCAGCAACAGCGTATGGCGAATATGCCGGAACTCTCACTACATGAATTTTTCCGTAAACAGCCTGAAGATCTATATTATTATATCCTGCACATCTGAGAGCAATCAGCTTAACTCCGGCATCAACAAGTCCATCAACCATATCTTTTCTAACCGGGTCATTAACAAAAAGGCATACGGCATCATAACCCTTCGCCAGAGGAAGCGTATCAGCCGAAAGATGATCCTCAAAAAACTTCAGCGTAAAGCCGTATCCTTTGTTCATATTTTCAAAAGATTCGATATCGTACTTTCTTGAATCAAAAAATGCAATTTTCATTTCTTTCATATCACACCTCAAAACTTCATAACAATTTTATCACAAATCTTGTATTAAGCAATGATTTTAACCCAACCGTTTACGGCAATATTTCTTAATTTAAACATTTCCTTTTACGGCATTTTCGGCAATACTTTCGGCTTCGGCAAGCCACGCCTGCCTTTCTTCAATAGAACTATCGGCAATTATACGGAACATTCTGCGGTGATATTTTTCGATTCCGCAGAAAGCGAAAACACATTGCTTCCATATATTTTCAAGCGGATCATGAAAATAATTATTCTCTCTTTCTTCTTCAGTGTTTGAAGTGTTTAATATTATTCCCGTCTTACCCTTAAGTTTTCCGACAGGAAGACCGCCTCCAGAATCACCTTCAGGAATATCGTACGCATGCGGAGGTCTGACAACACGGTCGATATAACCTTTAAGAATAGCGGGCGGCTGCCCCCACCAGTTCGGGTGAATGAAAAACATAAGATCTGATTTTACAAGTTCATCCGCATACTTATTTACAAGCGGATCGTTAGACCGGTCGAAACCAAGTTCTTCACATGTGATGACCGGATTAAATTTCTCGGCATATAGATCATGAGCAAAGACATCAACACCGAGCATGCCGAGCCTGGAACAGACTGCTGCAAAAATCGCATGGTTAAAACTTTTTTCATACGGATGAGCCAGAATAACACTTGCTTTCATAATTCTCCAGATTTTTTTAGAAAATTTCTAATCAATCCTATCCGCAACTTATTTATGAGTAATTTGCAATAAATAAATACACAATACTACACAGTTTGTAGTAGTTTTTTTGTAAAAGTTTCAAAAAATAACAACTGAGTATCAAACAGTTAGATATTCTATATGCATTAGCCGCATGCATCATAAATTTAACTTATGCCCTCCGTCGCAAATTACAAAGTGTTGCCAATAATTATTAATCAGAAGTAGTTGAAGCTACGCAGTGATTATGCCATAAATTAAATATTTTTGTTTCAAAATAACCATGAATCAGATTGACAAAAAACTACCATAAGCTTCCATGGTAAATGTTTGGTGGTTAAAGAGAGAGGGTCACACCTGTTCCCATTCCGAACACAGAAGTTAAGCTTCTCATCGCCAATGGTACTGCATGGAACACTGTGCGGGAGAGTAGGACGCTGCCAGACTCGGTATTATACATTTATAAAAAACCTCTTCTTTTCAGAAGAGGTTTTTTATTATCTATTTTATTCAATTTAATGTTATATTTCTCCCGGATCTGACCTGTTTCTGATTTAGTTGGTCTGCAATATCCAGTTATTCTTTTACCCTGCTATAAACTTCAAAACAGTTTATATTTTTTAGAAGAATATTTTTCATCAAAAGATATAAAAACACTTTCAACTGTTTCACAATATAAAACATAAGGGTATTTTATTGAAATTGATGCATTTAAGCAGGCTATTGACTTCGCGAAACCCGGTTTTCAATCGGTGAAATTAATTTGACAATAAACCGGCTCAATCTCCAAATGTTAAAAATCCGGGTCAGGTGAAATTTATGGGAAAAAAAGCATATTTGATTCTTGAAGACGGCAGTGTTTTCGAGGGGGAATCGTTCGGCTATGAAGGCGAAAACCTCGGAGAAGTAGTTTTCAACACTTCACTGAGCGGTTATCAGGAAGTTCTCACAGATCCATCATACTGCGGTCAGATTGTAACAATGACATATCCGATGATCGGAAACTACGGTGTTAATCCCGAAGATATCGAATCATCAAAGGTTCAGGTGGCAGGTTTTGCTGTAAAAGAATATGCTAAACGCCATTCTAATTTCCGCTCATCATCATCGCTTGGCGACTACCTTAAAGAATACAGAATTCCTGCGATAGAAGGAATCGACACAAGAAAACTCACTCTTCACATACGCGACAAAGGAGCTCTAAAGGGCGGAATCTTTTTTTCAACAGACGGAGCCGCAGAAAGGCTGAAAGCACATCCTTCTATGAACGGACTCGATCTTGCGTCAAAAGTATCAACCGGTTATGTATATAATTTCGGAGATCATTCAAAAGACAAACCTCTCGTCGCGGTTATGGACTTCGGAGTTAAGACAAATATTCTCAGGCTTCTTGATTCTCACGGATTTTCAGTGAGAGTATACCCGGGATCAATGAGTTTTGCAGAAGTTCTAAAAGACGGAGTAAAAGGAGTTTTCCTTTCAAACGGTCCGGGTGATCCGGGTGCCGTCCAATGCGCTCCGGCTCTTGTTGCCGACATCGCAAAAAGCCAGATTCCATGCTTCGGAATATGCCTTGGTCATCAGCTTCTCGGCATAGGACTTGGAGCAAAAACTTACAAATTGAAATTCGGTCACCGCGGCGGAAATCAGCCTGTCAAAAATCTTCTTACCGACAAGGTTGAAATTACAAGTCAGAACCACGGTTTTGCAGTAGATATGGAATCATTCAAGAAAATCAAAGATCTCGAAATGACTCACTTAAACTTAAATGACAATACTGTAGAAGGCTTCCGCCACAAAAAGCTTCCGATATTCTGCGTGCAGTATCATCCTGAAGCAGCTCCGGGACCTCATGATTCAGAATATCTATTCAAACAGTTCCGCGAAATGGTGAAATAACAGTGTGCGCGGATTCCATCGTTCCGCAAAATCCTGTTCACGTATCAATAGAAAATCTGTGTAAATCCTTCGGCACAAAACAGGTGCTGAAGGGTGTGTCTTTTTCGGTTAAGCGCGGCGAAATTCTCTGCGTCGTAGGTAAAAGCGGAACCGGAAAATCAGTAATACTCAAACACCTTGCAGGTCTCATGACACCGGATTCCGGCCGCATCTTCGTCGACGGAGAAGAATTTACAGCCATGACTGGCGATGAAAGAGCCGCATGCGCTTCAAAATTCGGTGTTCTTTTTCAGATGGGCGCACTCTTTGATTCAATGAATATCTATGACAATGTTGCTTTCGGAATAAGACGCAAAGGAATTTCAGAGGATGAAATTTCATACATAGTTCCGGATTTACTTTCAAAAGTCGGGCTTTCTGGAATAGAAGACAAAATGCCGCCGGAACTTTCAGGCGGTATGCAGAAACGCGCAGCGCTTGCGCGTTCGCTCGCAATGAAACCCGAAATTATGCTTTACGATGAACCGACAACGGGAGTTGATCCTATTACCGGAGGATCTGTCGACAGATTGATTTCCGAAATGAATGAAAAATTTGAAATAACTTCTGTTGTCATAACTCATGACATGGAATCCGTTCTGCGGATTGCTCACCGCGTGGTAATGCTTCATGAAGGTTTTGTAATATTTGACGGTATACCCGAAGAACTTATGCGGAATGAAAACCCGCTTATCAGACAGTTTATTGAAGGAAGGGCACAGTAATGGCAGAACTTATAGAAGAATTATCCATCTCGCACAGAGAAAAACTTTATTCACGTCTGCGCAGTGTCAAGTCTCGTCTTTCGGAATTCAGTTTTGCCAATCTTTACCTTTTCAGAAATTCACACAAATACAAATTTGTCGATCACGACGGATGCCTGCGCATAACAGGTCTCACCCTTGATAAAAAAAATTTCTTTCTTCCTCTTTGTGAAAAATCCGAACCTGATATAGATTTTTTAAAGATGCTTATAGAAACAGAAGGAATAATATATCCGGTACCGGAAGAATGGCTTCCGCTTTTCAGTCATGATGAATTTTTAATTACTCACGATGAAAATGACTCCGACTACATATATCTTACAGAAAATATTGCCTCCTTCGCCGGAAGAAAGCTGCACAGCAAAAGAAATTTATTGAAACAGTTTCACGAAATTCACGGAGGGCACGGCGAACCCATCACTAAGGAAAATGCTGATGCGGCAATTAAAATCGTTCATGAATGGAGTTCTTCGCTCCCCGCAGAATCATCTGCCGATTCTACAGAAGCCATTGAAGCTCTGAATCTTTTCGAAGAACTTAATCTAGAAGGAATGATTTTCTTCTCGGACAATACTCCAATCGGATATATCCTCGGAGAAGAACTGACTGACGACACACATGTTCTACACTTTGCAAAAACCGTTCAGGGTTATAAGGGCTCGTATCAGTTCATCTTTAATGAATACGCAAAATCTCTTGTTGGCAAATGCAAATACCTTAACTTCGAGCAGGATCTCGGACTTCAGTCACTGCGCCAGGCAAAGAATTCGTACAATCCGGAATACATGGAAAAAAAATACAGAATATCACTTAAATAAATCAGTTTTTATAAAGAGATACATCAATTCCATACTTTGCAATCCGAAGTCCCATTATTCTTTCAGATACAGAAAGAGATCTTGCGGCAAGAGCAATATTTCCTGATGAATTTTTCAATTCATCTATTATAAGCTCTTCTTCAAATTTAGAAATCATTTCGTCAAGAGAACGCTTTCTGTTTTCATCAGCTTTTTCACCGGTCTGAAGACTCGGCGGAAGATGATAACCGTGGACAATTCCGTCATTGCTCAGAATAACCGCACGCTCAATACAGTTCTCAAGTTCGCGGACATTTCCCGGCCAGTGATACGATACAAGCATGTTTATCGCATCGGTTGATATTCGAGTAACTTTTTTACCATGTTCGGCTGAATATTTTTCTACAAAGTAATCTGCTATCAGCATTATGTCGGTTTTTCTTTCGCGCAAAGGCGGAATGATAACCGGAAAAACATTTAATCTATAATACAAATCTTCGCGGAATTTCCCCGCACAAATTAGTTCGCGCATGTCTCTGTTGGTTGCCGCGATTATCCGCACATTTACCTTTATCGTATTACTTCCGCCGACTCTTTCAAACTCACGTTCCTGTATTACACGCAGAAGCTTTACCTGAACTGAAAGAGGAAGCTCTCCCACTTCATCGAGAAATATCGTTCCATTATCGGCAAGTTCGAAGCGCCCTTTTCTGGTACTTAAAGCTCCCGTAAAAGATCCTTTCTCGTGACCGAAAAGTTCACTTTCAATCAACGATTCCGGCAAAGCCGCGCAATTAACTTTTATGAGGGGTGCATTGGCACGGTTTGAATTAAAATGAATCGCGTTCGCGTACTTTTCCTTTCCGACACCGCTTTCACCGAGAATAAGAACGGTTGTATTCGTTGAGGCAACTTTTTCAATCAGGGAATAAACCCCCTGCATGATTTTCGAGTTTCCGATTATATTTCCCATGCCGTGCTTTTCTCGAAGCTGATCGGTAAGACGCATGTTTTCATCTTTAAGCTTGTCCATTTCTTCGCCGGCAAGCTGTCGAAGCCTGACACCCTGCGAAATAATTGAAGCTATTATTGTTAAGAGCCTTAAGTCTTCATCCAGGGCAACACTGTCGCTGAAGAGCCTGTCTGCAGAAAGAGTTCCGATAACTTCGTTATCTGCAATCACGGGAACGCATATAAAAGTAATATCTGATTTATTCAGTTTTTTGCGAGAACCGGTTTTATCAAGAAACATCGGCTCATCAGAGATTCTTGGAATTACAACCGGTTTACCTGTGTCAAAAACCTTTCCGGTAACTCCTTCTCCGATTTTGTATTTTCCTTTTTCTCTTTCATCATCCGAAAGACCATATGCTTCTTCAATAAATAATTCGCCGGTTTTTCTATTGAGAATTGTAACAGTACCGCGCATCATTTCGAGTTTTTCGGCCATCATCTCAAGAACCGGACGGATGAGACTTTTGATATCCATTGTCTCGTTTAGCTTCCGGCTAATGTCAAAAAGAAGACTTAGCTCGTTTATTTCCTTGTTTTTGCTGTTCTGCGCCATATATTCCCCTGCGCACAAGTAACAAAAAAGCACTCATATCATAAAGAAAAAATAGAAAAAACGACCCTGTATTACAACAAATTAACTTTGATTTAACAGAATACTGCAATATCTGCGGAAAACTGCTCTTTCGGGCATTTAAAGATACTGATACCAACCCGTCATGCGGCTCGGAGAAAATCCCATTGCGGTATAAAATGATTCAGCAGAAGAATTTGTTTCGTCTGCAACAAGCTGTATTCTCAACGCCCCTTTTTGATGAGCCCATGCTATAATGCTTTTTAAAAGTTTTTTCCCGGCACCAACAAGCCTGTAATCAGGTTCTACAAAAAGATCTTCAAGCAGAACAGAGTATCCTCCCGAAGCGGTCGAAACAACCAACTGACCGGTAACCATTCCTATAATTTTGTCTTCATAAACTGCTTTAAAAACTACGGCATGTTCTTTGTCGATGAGCATTTTTATTCCGTTTATCTGGTTGGTAATATTTGATTTAAAATCTTTTTCAATATCAAAAAGTTTATTTATCATTTCTGCAAGAACTAGAGAATCTCCTTCATCTGCTTTCTTAATCATTATTTCTTCCATTATATCCTCCGATTTGATTATGAATATCAAGAAAAACACCGAAAACAGATTCAGAAATTCTTCCGGCTGTTTGAGATGAATAATATATTTTTCCGCCGAATGAAGCTTTTATATCGCATCTGAAAATAATATCGCCCGGATTTTCATTAGAATCTATCTGCAATTGAATGACAGATATATCTTCATTAAACAATTCTTTAATAATTGCAGAAGAAACTTCGGATAGACTATTTCCCGAAGATGCGCATTTCACAAATGAGCCTTTATTGGAATTAAGTTCAGCTTCAATTATAATATTACCGTTAACACTTTCTTCGGAACATTTTAATGCCCCCGCAAACCATACTTCCTCAGCATATATTCCCTTGTTAGAAAGAAAAAATAAAATATCCGTCGCGTTTAAAATTCCCTTTGAATGATATTCTTCTTTCATTTCTGCAATATAAACTGCTGCTGTATCAGGATCTATTTCGCATCCGCAAAGTTCATTCACATATGATGAAAATGCGCCGGATCCTGAAAAAACTGTTAAAACAAATCTGTCTTTGTCGAAGCCGTAATCTTCCGGGTTGATTATCGAATATGATTTTTTGTCTTTAGTAAGCGCCTTTTGATGAATTCCTGATGAATGAAGAAATGAATTTCTTCCAGAAAGCGGCATGGAATCAGAAACAGAACCGGAGAAATGTTTTCGGAAAATAGAACATACTTCGGCAACCGCACCTTTCACTATTGAAGTTTCCACATTATAATAATCCCGTCTTTCTTCAAGCACGGCAAACACAGCTTCGAACTGTGCATTTCCGGATCTCTCGCCGACTCCGCCGATAGTTGTTTCTACCTGAGCCGCCCCATTATAAACACCTGCAAGAGTATTTGCAACTGCAAGACCGAAATCATTGTGACAATGAACGCTCATAATTGTTTCGCCGGTATTAAAACGCGGAATGGACAAATAGAGATTTTTCACCAGTGTGGCGAATTCATCAGTCTGCATAAATCCCGATGTATCGGCAATATTTATTATATCCGCGCCGTTTTCCGACAAAGCCAGACAAAGTTCTTCAACAAACGGATATTCAGTCCGTCCGGCATCTTCGATTCCTATTTCTGCGATACAACCTGATGATTTAATATGATTCAATGATTTTAATGCGAGACTGATTGTTGCAGCAGTATCAAGACCTGTCTTTGACTCACGGAGATACTTTGAAGCAGGAACACTTACATGTATACATCCGGAACTAGAACGCTTCAATGATTGCGCGCATATTGATATATCATTTTCATTCATTCGCGCCATTACAGCAACACTACATTTTACCTCGGCGCAGACAGCATCAATTAGATTAAACTGTTTTCTTGATGATGAGGGAAATCCTGCTTCTATAACATCAATTCCGGCGCGCTCAAGCGCGCACGCTATTTCAATTTTCACCTTGTCAGAAAAATGAACAGATGGAGACTGCAGACCATCCCGCAAAGTTGTATCAAGAAACCGCACTTTCCTTTTTTGAATCACCGTCCTCTCCATTCTTGCCGTATAATATCAGTTTAGCCAGGTTATGAATATCTTCAAACGTTTTTTCGGTAAGTTCAATTTCTTCTTCAGTAAATATTTTCGGCTTTGGAATTTCAAGTGAACACAAATCCTGAAATTGATCTATTTTTTTTAAATTTTCAACAAGAAGAGTTTCCATATCGTGAAACTCCATGACATCCTGGGCAAGTGCGCCTAGCGTATGATGAAACGGAATCATTTCATAATGAATCAAAATAGAAATGAAAAATTTTTCCATCCCCATTGTGCATATATTGTACTTGAGTTCAGGCGAGAAATTTTTTCCGGTTTGAATATGCTTCTTCAGCGAATTCATATAAGCCAGACCCTCGTCATAATATTTCTTCCAATCGGTACTCATGTTTCCTCCCGTAAAATCAGTTTCCGCATCCCTGAACCGCAAATAGCGTCCGGGAATGCGGAAAATTCATTCAATTATTCAGCTATGAGATATTTCTCTGCAGGAACTCCCGACTCAATTGAATCGATTATTTCATCAATCATAGCTTCGTTCTCGATCTTTCCATACCACCAGTTCTCAGGATAAACCACAAGAGCCGGTCCTCTGTCACAGACTTTCAAACATCCCGTGCTTGATACCATGCAGTCGGCCATTCCTCTGTCGGAAAGTTCAGTTACCATGTACTGAAGCAGATTCATGCTTCCTTTTTTGGCGCATACTCCCTGTGCTTCTCCGCCAGCGCGGAAACTTGCACATACGAAAATATGATGCTTTGGTTTTTTCATTTTATCCTCCGTTTATTTATCAGCATTTATCCGCATCCTCCGCCGGTTCCACTGCATGTTTTTCCCATGCCGCAGCTTCCAGCTGTTTTCATCATCACCTTCGGGATATCCATTCCTTTCATCACCATATCGACGACTTCAGAGATGAGACCTTCGACGGCATATATTTTTATTCCTGAACCTTCGATTATTTTTTTCGGATTTTCTCCGACACCGCTGACAAGAAGAACCGCGCAGTCTTTTATTAAATCAGCCATGTCTTCCCATCTGCGGTCACCGCTTCCCGACTCGGGAGTAAATCTTTTCTCAATCAGCTCCGAAGCACCGTTTTTCATTCCGTATATACGAAGAAATTCAGCTTCGCCAAGATGCTGATTCACAAGTACTCCTTCCATACTGGCAACAGCAACATACGGTCTCTCGCTAGTGAATATTGTTTTAGATGCTTTACTCAAAAGCTCCGAAATTTCTTCCTGATTTGCCTGACCGAGAAGGCCTGCCGCATCCGCACGGCATCTAGCACAGTGGCTCATCTGCGGAAGATACGATCCTGCACCTTCGCGGACTTTTGCCATTTCTACAGGAGTCGGCTGAGTCAAGTTTGCAAATTCGGTATCAGCAACAGGACATAATGGAATGCAGTTTTGCACATCAGCGCCCAACTCGAGCATCCTCATCGATATATCCTGAACGTGAGCGTCATTTACACCAGGGATAACAACTGTGTTTATTTTAACTGTTATTCCTTTTTCTTTCAAAGCGCGTATACCTTCAATCTGACGAGAAAGTATAAACCATGCCGCATCAATACCGCGGTAAACCTTTCCTCCGTAACGCGCCCATTTATATATCTTTGCACCTATCTCGGGATCAACGGCGTTTACAGTAACTGTCACATGAGAAACCTTCATTTTGGATATTTCTTCAACTGCATCAATAAGCCCAACTCCGTTAGTTGCAAGACATAGAATCTTGTCGGGATATTTTTCGTGAACATATCTCATCGTTTCAAGCGTGGCTTCTGTATTCGCAAACGGATCTCCCGGACCCGCAATTCCGACTACGGATATATTAGGTATTTTTTCCAGTACCGAATCAAGATAGCTTATAGCCTGACGAGGAGTCAGAACAGTACTCGTCACTCCTGGACGCGATTCGTTTATACAGTCATACTTCCTGTCGCAGAAATTACACTGAATATTACATGCCGGTGCAACCGGCAGATGAACTCTTCCCGTTTGGTGTCTCAGCTCTCTGTTAAAACAAGGGTGATTCCCAAAATTAACACTTGCACTCATATCTTCCTCCTTACAGGTAACTGTAGCCTATGTTTGAACTGTTTTGCTTATGTTCGATAATTGCATTCGCGATATTATCAAGAATGCTCTGCGTACCTCGATAACCAAGATGCTTTATTCTTTGAGATCCGAATCTGTCATGAACAGGAAACCCGACACGAACCAGAGGAATCGAAAGATTCTTTGAAAGATAAAAACCTTTACTGTTTCCGATGACCAGATCGCAGTTCATATCTTTTGCTTTTTCAAGAACAGTCGAGTAATCAGAATCAGCCATGACTTCGGCATCAGGTGCGTATTTTTTAATTAGTGTTACTGCCGCCGGATTATCAGAACCGGTAGCGCATATTACCGGAACTATTCCTATTTCTGACATAAATGACGCAAGCGACACCACGAGATCCTCGTCTCCTGCGATAATTGCGCGTTTTTCAAAAAAATATTTATGCGCATCCATGTATGAATCTACAAGACGGTTCCTTTCAGCATTGTATTTTTCAGGAAGTTCTTTTCCGGATGCTTTTTCAAACGCACCGAAAAATTCGTCGCATAAATCAATACCTATCGGAAGATTCATGAAATGAGCTTCACGAAGATGTTCTGAGAGTGAACCCGAAAGACCGCTTCGCGACAGACTGTTGCCGATTACTATTGACGCCTTAGCGGATTTTATTCTGACAATATCACTCAAAAGAGTTCCGCCGGGAGATATTTTTTTATAACTGTCCCACGACTCTCCATCAAGTGTTTCCGAATAATCAGGAAAAAGAACAGCATCAGTTTTAAAGTCAGATGCTATTTCCTTCAGATGACGCAAATCTTCCGGAGAAACAAATGACGGAATTATGTTAATAAAATCACCTGTTTCATTTTCTTTTGAAACGGTTTTGATGCATGATATTACAGCATCACGGTAACCGTCGGTATGAATACCCTTATAACTTGGGGTAGGAACATTCACTATCGGAACTTCTGATTTATTCTTTTCATTATATTCTCTTATATAAAGAGAAACATCATCCCCTATCGTTTCAGAAAGACATGTCGTTGCGATTCCGACAAGTGACGGCTGATACTTCCCGATTACATTATCAAGTGCAGTATGAAGATTTTCCCTTCCGCCGAATACAGCCGCCGACTCGCTGAAATTAGAAGAAGCGATATCAACCGGCTCACGGAAGTGGCTTATCATATAACGGCGGATGTATGTCGAACATCCCTGCGAACCATGCAACAGAGGGATGCAGTTTTCAATACCTCTAAAGACTGTACTCGCACCAAGAGGCGCGCACAGCCTGCATGAATTTCTTGCCGAATCAGATACTTTATCAGATTCTTTTTCATGTACTTTCATACATTTCCTCCTTTGCGTTTTCTGTATGCGGGGGAATATTTCCAAACAGGACTCAATACTGACGAGTAAACTTCACGGCAGAAATTAACCATGCCTTCGAATCCCGCCAAAGGAATCTTTCGTTCATGATTATGATCGCAGAATGCTATTCCGAGTTTGTAGGCAATCGGCCGTTCTTTTACACCGCCGATAAGAAGATCGACTCCGCGTTCTTCGATGAAATGTGAAAGCTCAAGCGGATTAGTATCGTCAACAATTACTGTTCCTTCATCGCATATTTCTTTGAGATAGTCATAATCATCCTTACTTCCGGTCTGGCTTCCGACAACTTCGGTTTTCATTCCGAGATGACGCAGTGCTTTAACCAGCGAGAAAGCTTTGAAAGAACCGCCGACATAAATAGCGGCTTTCTTTCCTTCAAGCTTCGAGCGGAATTTAAGTATTTCGGGATATATTGCCGAGAGCTCCCTGCCGACAAGCTCGGAAGCTTTATCAATAATTTCTTTGTCTTTAAAAAAACGCGCCACTTCATAAAGCGCTTCTGAAAGATCTTCTATTCCGAAATACGAAACCCTTACAAAAGGTATTCCGTATTTTTCTTCCATCAGCTTAGCAAGAAAAGTCATAGACCCCGAGCATTGAACTACATTCAAAGATGCGCGGTGAGCCTTTTTTATTTCATCAATGCGTCCGTCGCCGGTCAGGCACGAAACCACTTCTATTCCCATTTCTTTATAGTAATTTTTTATAATCCAGCTTTCGCCGGCGAGATTAAAATCCCCGAGTATATTTATGCTGTGCTTCGGCACTTCGCTGTTATTATCAAATCCTGTGAGAGTAAATAAAGCCTCACACGCCGCGCGGTATCCGTCTTTTTTGGTTCCCTTGAAACCTTCGGAGTGAACAGGAATGACGGGTATATTTTTTTCATTTGATACTTTCCGACAGACTGCGTTTATGTCGTCTCCAATGAGACCCACGATACAGGTTGAATAAATAAACGCAGCCTTCGGATTGTATTTATCAATGAGAGATATGAGAGCATTATATAATTTTTTTTCTCCGCCGTAGATAACGTCGTTTTCGCGGAGATCTGTACAGAAGCTCATCCTGTGAAGTTCGGATCCCGATGAGAGGGCACCGCGTATGTCCCATGTATACGCAGCACACCCTATCGGACCATGAATGAGATGAAGAGCGTCGGCGATAGGATAAAGAACAACCCTCGAACCGCAGAAAACACATGCGCGCTGACTGACGGAACCGGCTACACTTTTCTTATCACACTCAATATTAAAAGAATCCTTTTTGTTAACATAAACCTGATTCTTTCTCGCTTCAATCAAATCAATCATGGAGTCCTCCCTTACATTACAAGCTCGTATCTTTCTTCAGGAGCATCTCTGTCCTGACGGTCCATGATGACAGATAGAATCTTTTCAAGTAAACGCAATCCGCCTTTGTAGCCTGTGATCGGCATATACTGATGTCCAACTCTGTCATATATAGGAAAACCTATTCTTATGAGAGGAATGTCTTCATCGCGAGCGATGTACTTCGCATAAGTGTTTCCGAAAAGCAGATCAGGTTTATTTCCTTTTATAAGCTGGTGGAAATAGAACATGTCCGCATTAGCACCGGTTTTTACGATGACTTCCTCTCCTGCTATTTCTTTAATTCTTCTTTCGAATTTCGGACCAGCCGGAGTACCGGATACTACATAGAGAATTTTTATTCCAAGATCGACCAAGAACTCAGCTGTAGACACCAGGATATCCGGATCACCTACAAGAGCCGCTGTTTTATTGTATGTGTATTGGCTCATGTCGGTCATTACATCAACAAGCTGACCGCGTTCCATCATCAATGAATCAGGAACATGTACTCCCGCTACTTTGCGGAGATTATTCAGAAAATTATCTGTTCCGCGCACACCTATCGGAAGATCGAGTATTTCGCATGGAACCTTGCATTTTGTGTCAAGGAGCTTGGCAGCACTCATCGCACCGACTCTTCCCAGAGCCAGAGTAAAAGATGAATCTCCCGCGCTTTTTATCTGCTCAATAGTCGTTCCGCCTTTAGGATACATATGAAACTTTCCGTCCATCGGACCGTTTACTACGCCGGATGTATCAGGAAACATTACAAACTTAACTCCCATCTCTGCAGTCATACGTTTGATTTCAGCCATATCCGAAGGCTCAATGAAACTCGGAATCAGGTTTATCTGCTTCAAAGGTTTTCCTGTATTTTCAGAAAAATACTGAACCATACCAGTTGTCATGTTCGAGTATCCTGTTACATGCGAACCTTTGAAACTCGGTGTGCTTGCATAGAATACTTTTTTACCTTTAGGTATCTTGCCTTCCTGATAAGCTTTCTTGATGATCTGATTAAGGTCATCACCGATAGTCTCAGAAAGACAAGTTGTATGAACCGCAATTATCTCAGGATCATAGAGAGCGAAAATATTAGTTATCGCTTCAAGTATGTTTGCCTGACCTCCGAAAACCGAAGCTCCTTCAGTGAACGAACTTGTAGTCGCCATTATCGGATCTTTAAAGTGACGGGTAAGAGAGCTTCTATGATAGGCGCAGCATCCCTGTGACCCGTGACTGTGCGGAAGGCATTTGTTTATACCAAGAGCCGCGTACATCGCTCCCACCGGCTGACAAGTCTTTGCCGGGTTAATCGTGAGAGCGCTTCTTTCGGCAACTTTATCTGTAGTGTGTCTTAATAACATAAGAACCTCCCCTATTTATTCCACGCGTAGCTTCCCGAAAGTTCAGGAGTTTCCTGCCATGGAGCTTTTACAAGTTTGAAAACGTTAGTGTTCAGAATGCGGTCGATTTCCTTGTAAAAATTGATCGCACCTTTAAATCCCGCATACGGACCGCTGTAGTCATAGCTGTGAAGCTGTTTGAGCGGAATGCCCTGCTTCTGAACAACATACTTTTCCTTGATCCCTGCGCAGAAAATATCAGGTCTGTACTTCTCAATGAGAACTTCAGTTTCGTAATGATTAAGATCATCTATTACGAGAGTGTTGTTCTGCATCTCAGGCATCATGCCGTCGTAATCAGACCATTTGAATCCTTTCTTCGAATATGCTTCGATTTCGGATTCGCTTTTTCTCGGACTGAATCTCTTATCATCTTTTTCAACAGTAAGCTCTTCGATATTTCTGGTATCAGCATCGATTACTATCTCAGGAATTACCTTTCTTCCTTCGTAGTCATCTCTGTGAGCGAACTCGTATCCAGCAGAAAGAGTCTGCATTCCGATCTCGCGGAAAAGATCCTGATAGTGATGCGCACGTGATCCGCCGACAAAAAGCATTGCTGTTTTACCTTCGCATCTGCTCTTGACATCAAGACGAACCTTTTCTACTTCAATCATCTCTTCAGCGATTACCTTTTCAACATTTGCAATAAGCTCTTTATCACCGAAGTACTCTGCTATTTTTCTTAGAGACTTTGCGGATGAATCGGCTCCGATAAAATTCACCTTGAACCAAGGAATGCCGTATTTCTTTTCCATCATCTCAGCAAGATAGTTGATTGATCTGTGACACATTACAACGTTCAAATCGACAGTGTGAGCTGTAATAAACTCCTCATACTCCGAGTTTCCGCTGAAAGTCGAATGGATAGTAAGACCGCACTTTTCGGCAACACGATCGATTTCAAAAGCATCACCTCCGATGTTGTACTCACCTAGAATGTTTAACCTAAACTTGCCTTCTTTGGGTTTATCAGAAAGACCTACAACATCAGTAAACACTTTGTTGTTGGCGATATGATGTCCCGCAGACTGGCTCACTCCTTTGTATCCTTCGCATGAAAATCCGAAGATGTTCACATCAGGAAACTTCTCTTCCATTTCACGGGCAACCGCATGCACGTCGTCTCCTATAAGACCAACAGGACATGTTGAGAAAATCCCGATAGCTTTAGGTTTGAAAAGACCTATTGCTTCTTCGATGGCTTTCTTTAATTTTTTTTCACCGCCGAAGATAACTTCGTCTTCCTGAAGATCCGTTGACATTGTGTACGGCATAAAATTAGGAGCATCATCAGTTTTAGGTCTGGTCTGATTTCTTCTTGTAAGCCAGCTGTAAAACGCACATCCTATAGGACCATGAGTAATCTGAAGAATATCCCTTGTAGGCCCGAGTACAACACCTTTACATCCGGCATAAGCACATCCGCGCATGGTAAGAATCCCCGGAACAGTTCTTGTGTTTGCAAGGACTTCAGGAACCACATCACCATTATCAACCTTATTGATGACAATCTGCTTTGCTCTTTTACGCGCAACTTTTACCGGATACTTCGAGAGAAGTTCTTCTTTGACTTCTTCCGGTTTTATGCTGTTAAAATCTACTTTTTTAGTCATGTTTTCCTCCCTCCGGAATCACGCTTCGTCCAGAGTTTCGTCACCGGATTCACCGGTTCTGATTCTGATTGAGTCCATTACCGGCATTACGAAAATTTTGCCGTCTCCGCTTTTGCCCGTCTGATTTACGCTGATAACTGTTTCTACAACTTTCTTAACAAGTTTGTTAGGAACAACCACGGAAATCATACGTTTTGGTATCAATCTCTGTGTGCTTCCGAGCTGGCTTATTGCCTCCTCGTAACCCTGTTCCGCACCATGAAGAACGTTAAAATCAACAAGTCCTTTACCGCGGCCGAGGCAGTCTTTAGCATGCATTGAACTTATGCCGGCTTCAGAGAGGGCGCGCTTGGTCTGATTGATTTTATTCATTCTCACAATCGCCATTACCTCTTTCATGCCTTTGCCTCCGAAATTCCATCACTCGTTTCTTTTACACCCGAACTAACGGTATAAACTTCTTCAACCGGCGACACGAAAATCTTTCCGTCACCGAAGGCGCCCTGCTCACCGGTTCTTGCAGCACCCATAATGGTTTTGATAACAAGATCCTTGTCAGCATCAGGAACAACGATCATAAGAAGTTCTTTAGGTATTTCATCGTAAGTTACATCTCCGATTTTGATACCTCTCTGCTTTCCTCTTCCTGATACGTTCATTTTTGTTACAGCCGGGAAACCCTCCTGCATGAGAGTTTCCATAACAACATTAACTTTATCCGGTCTTACTATTGCTCTTATCATTAACATGGTTTTATCTCCTTTTTCTCAATTATGCTTCGAGTCCGAACTCTATAAGAAGTTTTTCGAGCTCTTCTGTTTCAAGAGGCGTAGGGATTACAAATTTTGTATTCTTATCAATCGCCTGAGAAAGCATTCTGTACTCATCAGCCTGACCGACAGACGGATCATACTCGATAACAGTTTTTCTGTTTATCTCTGCTCTCTGTACCATGTTGTCGCGAGGAACAAAGTGAATCATCTGAGTTCCGAGCTTATCGGCAAGCGCCTGAATAAGATCAGCTTCTCTGTCAACCTTACGGCTGTTACAGATAAGGCCGCCGAGACGAACGACACCAGACTCAGCAAATTTCACGATACCTTTACAGATATTGTTTGCTGCATACATCGCCATCATCTCACCGGACACGACGATATAGATTTCTTCAGCTTTTCCATCACGAATAGGCATTGCGAAACCACCGCATACAACGTCCCCGAGTACATCGTAGAAAACATAATCAAGTTCCCATTTGTCGGAATAAGCTCCGAGCTGTTCGAGAAGATTGATTGATGTAATGATACCTCTACCCGCGCATCCTACACCCGGCTCAGGTCCGCCCGATTCAACGCAACGTGTACCTTTAAAACCCGGTTTTACAACATCCTCAAGATCAAGATCCTCACCTTCTAAGCGGAGGGTATCAAGAACCGTTTTCTGTGAAAGACCGCCGAGAAGAAGACGTGTTGAATCTGCTTTAGGGTCGCATCCAACAACCATTACCTTTTTTCCCGCTTCGGCAAGCGCGGCTACTGTGTTCTGAGTAGTTGTTGATTTTCCAATACCACCCTTTCCGTAAATTGCTACTTTTCTCATTTTATTCTCCTTAGCAAAAAAATCTTTTCGAAGAATAAATAGCATGAAGTGTGCCAAGTTTTGGATTATGTATTTTTTCTATGCGATTCTCATATGTTTGATTGAAATCGCATCGATAGTTTACATTGCGGAAATAAAGTGCGCGGCATATCCGGCTTCCCGCATTTAATTTGCAGTCTTACTCTTCAGGATATAATTGTTTCTATGAGCAGAAACTCACAATTTCCTACATTTTGGTAGGATTAAAAACAGAAATGTAGGATTAGAAATAATTCGTGATAAAGTTACATTGATTAAACATAAAGAGCTCAAATCGAATTGACCTTCATTTAACGGTTCACTATTCTTATAATAGTGAGGCATAGGATGAAAAAGATAAACTTAGTTTTCGTTATACTTATTTCTATAATAGGCAATGTAAATCTGTATTCAGGAAAACAAAAAACGAATCAGATTACTGTAGCCGCAGCTGCCGACCTGGTACTAGCCTTCGATGAAATAGGCAGATTATTCGAAAAATCTCATGGAATAAAAACAAAAATATTATATTCATCATCAGGTACTGCAAGAGAACAAATAGCAAACGGCGCACCCTTTGATGTTTATGCGTCTGCTAACATAAAGTTCGTAGATGATTTAATTAAAGCTGATAAAATCATATCCGACTCAAAAGAGCTTTATGCAATAGGGCGCGTCGGAGCTGCAACTTTAGTAAAATCAAAACTAAAAGTCACAAACATGCAGGATCTTTTGAGTTCCGACTTTAAAAAGATCGCAATAGCCGATCCCTCACACGCACCATACGGACTTGCGGCAAAACAAACTCTTGAAAGTCTCGGACTCTGGGAAAAGCTGAAACACAAAATGGTCTATGCAAAAGACATCCAGCATTCCCTGAGCCTTTTAAAAACAGGAAACGTTGAAGCCGCTTTTATTTCACTGTCGGTCGTAAACACAAATGAAGTAAACTTCCTACTAGCCGATGAAAAATATCATATGCCGCTTAAACAGGCAATTGCAGTAGTAAAGGGAACAAAAAAAGAAACTGAAGCCAGAAAATTTATTCAATTTGTAAACGGAAGTGAAGGAAGGTTAATAATGAAGAAATACGGTTTCGTTCTGCCCGGAGAAAAATAATGAGTAATTTACCATGCAAGAAATTAATTTTTTTCCATTAATTCTTTCGTTCAAAGTATCCGGAATATCTACGGCAATCGCATTTTTTGCCGGAGTTCCAATCGCATATTATCTCAGTATGAAAAAAAACAGAATCGGAAGTTTAATTGACTCATTGCTTAATTTGCCTATAATTCTGCCTCCGACTGTTTTGGGATATTATCTTCTGGTGCTACTTGGCCGTCATTCTATCATCGGAAAATTTCTTGAGAAGAACTTCGACATAATGATAGTCTTTACTCCAATCGGAGCGGTCATAGCTGCCACGGTTGTTTCAATTCCATATCTGATCAAAGCCGTTAAAGTTTCTTTCCAAGAAATCGATGAAGATTATCTCAACGCGGCAAGAGTAATCGGCAAAACAGAAATTGAGATATTTTTTACAATAACAATGCCGATTGCATGGCGCGGTATTTTTTCCGGAATAAGTATGGCCTTTGCCAGAGCTCTCGGCGATTTCGGAACAACTCTCATGATTGCGGGGAGCATTCCTGAAGAAACTCTCACTATGCCGGTTGCAATTTACAATGCTCTTCAGGCAGGAGACGAAAAGACAGCAAACATCCTTGTTCTCATAATGACAGTTATCGCTGTCACAACACTTTTTTTTATCGGTCAGCTCTCCCGCAAAAAAAGGAGGGGATTCAATGCTTGAAGTAAAAATAAAAAAAAATGTAGGCAACTTCAATCTTGATATATCTTTTATTCATGACAGAGGAATACTCTCAATAATCGGATCATCCGGATGCGGAAAAAGTATGACCCTCAAATGTATTGCAGGATTATTAAAACCGGACGATGGCCTTATATCAATCGACGGGAGAATAATTTACAGCAATGAGAATAATATTAATATACCGGCAAGGCACAGAAGAACAGGATTTGTATTCCAGAATTTCGCTCTTTTTCCGCATATGACTGTTTATAAAAACATAGAATATGGGGTTTCTGACATCTCTAAAACAAAACGCAATGAAATAATATCTGATATTCTGGAAAGAACACATATTGCGAATCTTGGAAACAGATATCCTCATCAGCTTTCCGGAGGACAACAGCAGAGATGCGCCCTCGCCAGAACTCTTATTACAAACCCGGAAATACTTCTACTAGATGAACCTTTTTCAGCGGCAGACGGACATACAAAACACATTCTCGAAAGTGAACTTATTGGAATAATAAAAAATAATTTTCACAAACCCGTTCTTCTAGTCACCCACAATATCGAAGAAGCCTACAGACTCAGCGATAGAATACTGATAATTGAAAACGGTAAATCTGCTCAGGCAGCGCTCAAAAAAGAAGTTATTGATCATCCGAAGACTTTAAACGCTGCGAGAATTACAGGATGTAAAAACATTTTTGAAACAGAAATTATTTCTTCTTCAAAAAGTGAGACCCTTGCCAAATGCGGAGAGCTTACACTTTCCGTCTTACGTGTACCTCAAAAACAAAAACAGATTCACCTTGGAATACGGGCACATTACATATCAATTCTTTCTGAAAAGTCATACACAAACAATATTTTTCCATGTGTTGTCAAAGACGTAACTGAAGGAATTTTTTCTACAACTGTAGTTGTAGAAAGCGGCGGCATTCTATTCCGCGCTGAAATCGCAAAAACATCAGATATACTGAGACTCTGCCGAAAAAACAAAAAGCTTTTCATTCATATTCCGCCGGAAAAGATTTTTTTTACCGCAGAATAAACTACATCCGCAATTAATCTTTACGCTTGACATCTTAACGAATGTATAGTTTTCCTGAAAGAAGGAGACTTCATGAATTCCGAATCCATAAAAATACTGCACACTTCAGACTGGCATCTCGGCAAACAGCTTAACGGCTATCCGCGTCACGCAGAACAGATTGAAGTTATGGAAGAAATTTGCTCCATCGCAGAGAATGAATCTGTTGATACAGTTATTATTTCAGGGGATATTTTCGACACAGTCAACCCGCCCATCGAATCAACTGAACTTTTATACTCTACTCTAAAAAAACTTTCAAACGGAGGCAGACGCGCAGTCATCGCGATTGCCGGAAATCATGATTCGCCTGACAGAATCGAAGCACCTGATGCTCTGGCACGCGAGTGCGGTATTATCTTCTCCGGTTATCCCAATTCATTAATACGTCCCTTTGAACTGGACACCGGACTGAAAATTACACATAGCGATCACGGTTTCATTAGTCTTGCACTGCCCGGAAAAACCATTCCGCTTAGAATTCTTTTAACACCCTACGCGAATGAAATCAGACTTAAAACCTATCTCGGGGAACAAAACAGCGAAGAAGAACTTAGAACCGTACTCATGAATAAATGGAATGAAACAGCATTAAAATACTGTGACACTAAAGGCGTAAATATTCTTGCAGCTCATCTGCTTTTCATGAACGAAGGCGGAGACATTCCGGATGAAGGTGATGATGAAAAACCGATTCTTCATATAGGAGGAGCACAGGCTGTATTTTCAAAAAACATTCCGCCGCAGATTCAATATACAGCGGCAGGACATCTTCACCGCAAACAGATTTTATCACAAGAAACATCTCCGATAGTTTATTCCGGAAGCCCGATAGCCTACAGCTTCGGCGAGTCGGATCAAATCAAGTATGCTGTAATCGCAGATATCAAACCGTCGGAAAAAGCCGTAATTAAATGCACTGAACTTACAAAAGGCAAAAAACTTCTTCGCGGCCGTTTCAAGAGTACAGCGGAAGCTGTAAAATGGCTTTCAAACAACAACGATGCTCTCGTTGAACTTACGATGGCAACAGAAACTTTTCTTTCTGCTGAAGAAAGAAAATGCTTATATGCGGTTCACGATGGAATTTCGGCATTGATTCCGGAAGTTGCGGATAAAAATGAATTATCAAACAACGCAAAAGTAATCGATTTGCAGAAAAGCATTGAAGATTTATTTCTCGATTATTTTTTTCACAGAGAAAATATTCGACCCTCGGATGATATCATCAGCCTATTCAAAGAAGTCATCGCGGAGGAAACTGAATGATACCTGTGAAACTTTCATTCTATGGAATTTATTCATATAGAGACAAACAGGAAATCGATTTTACAAAACTAACAAGTGCCGGAATCTTCGGAATTTTCGGACATGTCGGAAGCGGAAAATCTGCCATACTTGAAGCAATAACATTCGCACTTTACGGCGAAACCGAAAGACTCAACAACCGTGAACGCGGCTCGAACATAATGAATCTTAAATCTGATTCACTCTCAATAGAATTCATTTTCAAAACATCATCCGGCACTTACATGACCAGTGTAAGCGTCAAACGCGACAAAAAACAGTTTTATAAACTTCAAACGCCCGACAGGCGCGCATTCAAACAAAATGCAGACAGCTGGGAACCTGTTGATTACGAAAAAATACCGGATATAATCGGCATCAGTTACGACAACTTCAAAAGAACCATAATAATTCCTCAGGGCAGGTTTCAGGAATTTCTTCAGCTTGAAAACAGTAAGAGAAACCTGATGATGAAAGAACTCTTTCATCTCGAAAAATATGATCTCGCAGATAAAACCGGTATACTGGAAAAACGCAATGAATCCGAACTTGAAAACATCGAAGGTCAGCTGAAACAGCTTGGAGAAATTACCCCTGAAAGAATCGAATTAGTCAATGTGCAGATTGACAATTTGACAAGCGAACACAATAATGCATTAAACAAGCAGAAACTTCTTAAAGAAAAAAAAGCTTCGTTTGACTCTCTTAAAACACTTATCGAAAGCTATAATAAATCCGAAGCAAAATTCAATAGCCTTATAAAACAAAAAGAATATTTTGATAAACTCGAAAAAGCAATAAACGACCGTGAATACTGCACAGCTCATTTCAAACCGGCGCTTGACGCACTGAAAAGCGCCGAAACAAAAATTAATAAATATACTGAAGAACTTAAATTAAAAAAAACAGAATCGGATAGTCTTTCGAAAGATCTTGATACCAAAAGCACAGCATTTTCTGTGGCAGAGAAGGAATACGGCGGTAAAGAACAATACAAGCGCAAGGCGGAAGAACTTGAAGCTTTGATAAAGCTGAAGGGATTTATTGCTAATTCGTCAAAACTTAGGGAACGAATAGAAAAAGGAAAAAACGAATGCCTTAAGCTTAAAAACGAAATTGATTCTAAAAAAACAGAAAGAACAAATCTGTCTGAAGAATTAAAAAAACAAAAACTTTCACTCCCTGATACATTATCCTTGTCAAACGCTGCTAACTGGTTTGCAAACAATACTTCTTACATCAATGATCTGGACTCCTTCGTTAAGGAGCAGATATCAGTCAAAAATGAAATCACAAATCTTATTTCAGAAAAAAACAATCTGTTTAAAAATAACAATTTAAAAGATCTTTCTACCATAGAAAATTTCGCAAAATCAGCAGAGTTTATTGAAGAAATAATTGCCAAGATGAAAAAAGATATTGAACTTATCACAAAAGAAGCTGATGAACTTAATACATCAAAAAAAATATCCGATTATGCATCAAATCTTCATGACGGTGAACCATGCCCTCTCTGCGGATCAAAGGAACATCCGTCACCGGCGCTTCCTGAAAATATCGCAGAACGCATTTCGGATATCAAAGAAAAGAAAGACGGTCTCGAAAAATACATGGATAATTTAAACTTTGTTTTAACCGAACTGTCTAAAATCGATACTCTCATGAAAGCAAAAAAGGAAGAACTTCATAAAGCTGAAAACAAAATAGAAAAACAGAACAATAAAATCGATGAACACAAAAAGCTTTTTATTTGGAATGATTTAAAAGACGACAGCACAGTTAAACTTAAACTTGAAGAAGCTGAAAAAATAAAAAATACTATTACGGATAAGGAAAAGTGCCTTGATAATCTGAATTCTGAAATTGAAAAACTTGAAGAAAAAAATATCAAATTCAATGAAGCATTCGGAAAAATACAGTCAGAATATGAAAACTCAAATATTGAATGCGAAAGAATTAAAGGCGGAATATTGCTTCTTAATGTTAATGATTATCTTTCTGTTAGCGAAACCGATCTATCAGCCGCCAAAATTGATTTTCTCAAAAAATATGATAACGCCGAAAACAATTATAAAAATGCTTTCAATGAACGCGAACGTCTTACCGGCAGAATACAGATTCTCTCCGGAGAAATATCAGCCAGGGAAGATTCTATCAAGCATGAAACATCTGAAAAAGATAATGCGAATAAAGAGATCACTGCAAAATTAAATGGAAGCAAATTTTCATCAATCGAAGAAATTGAAACCATACTTTCAAACCAAAAAGATATTTCCGATGATAAAAAACTTATGAGCACATACCTCGAAAATTTTGCCGTTGCTAAAAACGAATTTGAGTCTTTAAAGTCGCAGATCAAAGGAAAAACTTATGATGAAACTCTTCACCTTCAGACAGATAAAGAATTTACAGAAACGGAAAATTTGATTCAATCACTAAACCGCGAAATCGGAAAACTTAACGGAGAAAAATTAAAACTTGCCGAAGACTCAAAGAAGTCAGAGGAAATTTCAGCAAGAAAAGATAAACTTCTTTTGAGAAAGGAAAATATCAAAACACTCAAAAACCTTTTCAAGGCAAACGGTTTCGTCGATTATGTTTCTTCTGTTTATCTTAATAATATATGCAACAGCGCCAATGAAAGGTTTTACCGTCTGACGAGACAAAAGCTTTCACTTGAACTAACAGATGACAACAGTTTCATTATCCGCGACTATTTAAACGACGGTAAAACACGCAGCGTAAAGACTCTTTCCGGAGGCCAGACATTTCAGGCTGCTCTTTCACTTTCCCTCGCACTTGCAGACGACATTCATAAGATCAGCGGTGCCGAGGAAAACTTCTTCTTTCTTGACGAAGGATTCGGATCTCTTGATAAAGATGCGCTTGGAATTGTATTCGACACTTTAAAAGCTCTGAGAAAAGAAAAACGCATAGTCGGGGTAATCTCACACGTTGAAGACATGCAGGAAGAAATAGACACATATCTCAGAATCGAAAATACTGAACAAAGCGGAAGCATAATCAAAGCTTCGTGGAACGAATAAATCTATCCGAGAATCTTTTTAAGCATCTTCAGTTTTTTATCCGTATACGGCGGATATCGAAGATTTATGTCAAGGGCATTTGATTTATTGATTATACCTTTATAATGAGTAAAAGTCTCAAAAGATTTTATTCCGTGATATGAACCCATACCGCTCGCACCTACTCCGCCGAACGGTATATATGCAGATCCAGCATTGATAATAGTATCATTCACCGCCCCGCTTCCGAATGACAAATTTCGCATTATTTTTCTTTCTGTTTTTTTATCTTTTGTAAAAAGATAAAGTGCTAGCGGTTTAGGACGTTTTTTAATAATATCTATAACAGAATCCAATTCAGAATAATTTATGACAGGAAGAAGCGGACCGAAAATTTCTTCATTCATAATCGGGCTCTCCCATGCGGGAAAATCTATGATCGTCGGAGAAATATATTTATCTTTCTCATCATGCTCTCCACCGAAAATAATTCGGCAGTCCTTCATGAGACCGATAAGTCTGGAGGTATGTCTTTCATTTATAATCCGAGCATAATCAGGACTCCGGCTCGGATCAGTACCATAAAACTTTTTGATGTAATAAATCATACGTTCTTTGAGCTGTGCGGAAACACTCTCATGAACAAAAATATAATCGGGAGCCACACATGTCTGCCCTGCATTTAAAAACTTCCCCCACACGATACGTTTTGCCGAAAGATCAATATCTGCAGAATTATCAACAATACATGGTGATTTTCCGCCCAATTCAAGGGTAACGGGCGTGAGATTATCAGAAGCTTTACGCATTACTATTTTACCGACAGATTCGCCGCCGGTATAAAATATGTAATCAAATTTCTCATCCAGAAGAGTTTCACTGACTTCGCGTCCGCCATTAATAACGCAGACATGTTCCGGCACAAATGCTTCAGAAATAATATCCGCAATAATTTCCGAAGTATTAGGAGAAAGCTCAGACGGCTTTACAACAGCGCAGTTACCGGCTGCAACTGCTCCGATCAATGGAGAAAGTGCAAGCTGAAAAGGATAATTCCACGGGCTTATTATCAGAACATTCCCGTAAGGTTCCGGTATGATATACGAATTAGATTTAAAATGAAAAATCGGAGTTTTGGCTTTTTTTATTTTCGACAGTCTGCCGATATGCTTCAGCATGAACCTAATTTCATCTTCAATAATTCCGCTTTCTGTTATAAAGGACTCGAACAATGGCTTCCTGAAATCTTTAGCAATTGCTTCCGCAATATCGTTTTCTCTTTTTTTAATGATCGAAAGAAGTTTCTTCAAACTCTGTTTTCGAAAAGAAACATCCAGAGTTATGCCTGTATAAAAATATTCCTTCTGTTTATTCAATAGAGTCTTTATCATAAATCCTCCTATTTTAACGAAAGAGAAAAAACCGCATTTCTGAGATCAAAAAGTTCAGCTCCATAATTTTCTTCGTCATCAATTTTATCTAAAAGCCTTTCAACCTTGGACTTCGAATCAAGATCAAATGATTCTGCGGCCGATATACCATAATCCGTTTCTTTTTTTTCTTTTATCTTATAAACCAGATAAGCCGCAGCATATCCTTGAATAAAATACTTCTGCATGCCGTCACCAATATTATCAAGTTCATCAAAAACTTCATAAAAATCTTTTTGCCCTATGGCAACCGCAAGATTCATGTGAACTTCACCCGAACGTGAAATATCCCTCGAAAGAATATCCTCATAAACAGGAATTCTCTCTCCTGAATTCTGAATCATAAAAAAAACATAACCGGCACGTATCATTTTATCTTTAGTGATAGAATATCCCGATTCCTGATCCTTTTTGTAAGATACTGAATCAGTCTGAATCATATTTACGTCTTCATCGGTTATTGCTTTCACAATCATTGAATCTGTTTTGACTTTGAATTCTTTAAGATCATCGCCTGAACCGAAAATTCCGTCTGCTACAAAAAAAGCGATTATACCGAAGACAATAAGTACAAGAACAGGAGCAAGATACTTTCTGAAATCAAATGAAAAATCAAACTTCGGCATAGATCTTTCTTTCATATTTCCAGAACGTAGATTTTCTGAAAGTTTTATATTCTTTTTGCGGGAGGCTTCAATCACTTCCCTAATCATTGTACGGCATTCAGCACATTCGGAGATATGCGCAGTTAAGAGTTTATCCGAATCGACCGCAAGACCTTTATCCGCAAAATAAACCGCTTCATCGAAATTCAGACATTGCCCTGCAGATGTTTTTTCTTCTCCATGAAGTAGTGCACTGCATAGAAGAATCTCGGCATTATCTTTTTTCTTTATTTCTGCGACACTGTTACCTTCAATACGCGCATTGATATATTTAAGAATATCCATCAGTAAACTCCGTAATAGCTGTCAATTGCTTTGATTATTCGAGGCATAATTTCATCTTTCATTTCTTTAAGTATTTTTCCAAAAAGCTTTGAAGAGTCAGAAATTTTCAAAAGCGAATCAATTTCCTTAAAACTCATCTTCTCTTTTACCCGCATAACGTATACAGCTGATTCTTCGGGCTTTAAAGATTTTTTCCATTCTGCAACGATATCACAGGCAGAAACAAAAAGTTCACGTCGCTCAAGCGAAAGAAATTCCATGTCCGGATATACAGCTTTTGAATAATCAGGAAAATGATGATGCGGATTTTTAACTTTTTTAATTATTTTATGCTTATAGAGATATTCATAAGTTTTTTCTCTGGATAATGCAGAAAGATATATTTCGAAAGAATATTCACCGTTATACTTCTTTATAAACCTGTATCCGCTTTTTGATATTTCTGATATTACAATCTGAAATATCCGGTCATGATGAAAAACATCCACAGAATTTTTATCAAGATAATACATAATGGAACCGGAAATATTTTCTGCATAGTTATCCATTATCAGTTTTTCAATTTCCGGTTCATTTAAAAGTTTTATCCTGTCTGCCAGATTTTTTTCATTTTGAGTATTGGCGCCTCTTTTGGCAAAACTCATAATTCCCCCTTCACTTTCACACAATAATTACAATCATAAACCTAATGCGCTTCCGCCCAGTTATCAGCAGTCTTTATATCAACAACAACCGGAACATCAAGCTTCATTGCGTTTTCCATACGGCTTCTCACAATCGCGCTTACTTCATCCATTTCGCTTTCATGAGTCTCGACTACAAGCTCATCATGAACCTGAAGTATAATTCGCGATTTCATTTTTCTTTCGATAAAATCCGAATGAATATCACGCATAGCAATTTTGATCATATCCGCGGATGAACCCTGAATGGGCGTATTGATCGCTATGCGTTCAGCGCCTTCACGCCTGAATGATACTGACGAAGCAATATCAGGAATATAACGGCGTCTTCCGCAGATAGTTTCAACATATCCTTTGTCCGCTGCAAACGCGACGATGCGGTCGATATAATCACGAAACTTCGGATACGTTTCATAATACTTCTCGATAAATACTTTCGCATCACTCATTGAAATATCCGCCTGCTGAGAAAGGCCGAAAGGTGTAACTCCATAAATTGTCGCAAAATTTATTATCTTCGCCTGACGGCGCATCTGGGGTGTTACCTCTTCCGCATTAACACCGAAAACGCTTGAAGCAGTCATGTTGTGAATATCAATTTTCTCTGTGAAGGCTTTCTTCATATTGGCATCACCCGTAATGTGAGCGGCGAGACGCAACTCTATCTGAGAATAATCCGCCGAAAGCAGAATATAACCGGTCTCAGGAACAAAACCTCTTCTTACTTTTTTTACAAAATCACTTTTTGCAGGAATATTCTGCAAATTAGGCTCTGTCGATGAAAGCCGTCCCGTTGAAACAATTGTCTGATTATAACTCGTGTGAACTCTTCCTGTACGCTCATTCACAAGAAGAGGAATCGGAGAAATATAAGTTCCATTAAGTTTATTATAAATACGGTAGTCGATTATATAATCAATGATTTCATGCGAACCTTTAAGTGATTCAAGAACGGAAATATCTGTCGAATAACCAGTTTTGGTTTTCTTTGAACTCTTGAGCCCGAGCTTTTCAAAAAGAAGTGAAGCAAGCTCCTTCGTTGAATTCAGATTGAGCTTTCCTCCAGCAAGTGAATAAATCTTTTCTTCGCACTCATTCATCAATGAAGATAGATGGTTGGAAAGATACGAAAAATGAGCCTTATCGATTTTAACTCCGCAATATTCCATATCGGCAAGCACATCGACCAAAGGCATTTCTATGTCATAAAAAAGTTTTTTGAGACTTTCTTCCGCTTCGATGCGCGGCTTGAGATAATGATAGAGCCTCAACGCAATATCCGTATCTTCAGCTGCGTATTCCGAAATCTTTTCAAGTGAAACATCACGGATATCCAGTCTGTTTTTGCCGGTTCCGGTTATATCATCATAAGTTATGGTTTTATAATTCAGATAATCAAGTGCCATATCGTCAAGATTATGTCTGCGCCTGTCGTTCTCAAGAACATACGAAGCGATCATAGTATCAAAAACAACGCCCTTAACGTTTATTCCTGCATTGCGGTAAACAAGAATATCGTATTTGATATTCTGACCTATTTTTTTAATGGAGTCATCTTCAAGAATTTCTTTTATAATAGAAAGCGCCTCATCAAATGAAAACTCTGTACGTTTTTCAGAGAAAAGATCAGCCTGATCAGCAGGAATATACCATCCCTGCTTTTCTTCAATTGAAAAAGAAACTCCGACAATAGATGCTTCCATCGGCTTGACAGAAGTCGTTTCCGTGTCGATTGAAACAAGTCCCTTCTGTTTTATCAGTCCGATCATTTCTTCAAGCTTTTCGCGCTTAGTTACCGTAGTATAGTTTTTTATTTCCGCTTCAAAAGTCTTTTCTTCTTTCTGTGCAGAAAACTCATTTATAAGAGTATTCATTTCAAGCTCACGGAAATATTCGAGAGCCTTTGTATTATCAATCCCAGAAAATTTAAAATCATCAAGAGAATGATTTATTTCGACATCGCAATTGATTGTGACAAGTTCCTTGCTTAGATACGCCGAGTCCTTTCCATTTTCAATCTGATCTTTAAGCTTTCCCTTGAGTTTTTCAGTAGAAGCAAATATTCCGTCAAGAGAACCGTAATCGGAAATTAGTTTCAGCGCAGTTTTCTCTCCGATGCCTTTAATACCCGGAACATTATCCGCAGTGTCTCCGGTAAGAGCCATATAGTCTATAACCTGTTCGGGATAAATCGAAAGCTTAGAAAACACTTTCTCTCGGTCATATATATCGTATTCAGAAATTCCCTTGGTATTTGCATAAATAGAAACATTACTATTCACAAGCTGGTAGGCATCTTTGTCGCCGGTCACAAGTACAACTTCTGTCGAATCCTTTCCGAATCTTTTCGCAACCGAACCGAGAACATCATCGGCTTCAAAACCTTCAGAAACAAGAGAAGGAATACCGAGGCGGACAACGAGATTTTTTATTTCTTCAATCTGCTGACGCAGATCATCAGGCATTTTTTTTCTGTTTGCCTTATATTCATCATACAGCTTGAAACGGAACGATTTTTCTTTGGGATCAAAAGCGACTGCGAGATAGTCGGGTTTCTGCTCGGCAATAAGCTTCAAAAGCATTTTTGCGAAACCATAAACAGCCGAAGTATTCTGCCCCTTTGAATTAATCAGGGGATTTTTTATAAAAGCATAATAAGCGCGGTAACAAAGCGCGTGTCCGTCGATAATATAAAATTTCTTCATAAATCCAGAGAGAATAAAAATCATTTTATTGCAATAATAAAAAACTTGCTATTTCTCAAATAGAATCTCATTCCTGAACAATAATCTTTCTCGCGGAGCCTTCATCAATGAAAACAGCGTTTATTATAGCCGTTCTTTCTCTTTCCATTTCATGCGCAGGAAAAACCGGGACGCAGATTACAAAAGAACCTCTTCCCGGAAAAATCATTCAATCACAATCAGTAAACGCCAAAGAAGATTTAAACTCATTCAGCGGACGCTATATCGGCGGCTATATTGGTTTTGAAGGATGCGGATATTATCTCAAATTCAGAAATGCACAAAAACAAATAATGACATTCCGCTCAAAGGATAATCCTGAATACGCATTTTTTATTACTTCAAAAGACTCACTGCTTCCTGTTCAGAACAGAGAACTTTTCAGCAAAATATTCATAGTTTATTACACAAAAAGCACAGAGATAGATCCAAGAGGTAAAACAGTCAAAATAAACAATTACATAGACTCCGATATTCAGGAAAATTAAGAGTATCCGCGACCTTATATTTTATGCCGAACAGATAAAAATATAATCCTATCAGCAACGACAGGTCTGGGTCTTTCAATAAAAAAAGAAATTGTTGAATTGCATTGCGGAAAAATATGGTTTGAAAGCAAAGAAGGAAAAAGAACAACTTTTTTATTAATATTGCCGAGTATAAAATCAAATTGCTTGAATTAATACAACGAACTCACACTAATGAACCGATTCCATTAATTCAAACGAGGCAAAATGAAACTACATCACATAGCTTTCTGGACTAAAGACATTGACCGTTCAGTCGGGTTTTACAAAAAACACTTCAACGCTTCAGTTCTCTTCCGTCACACTGCCGGAGATTTTTCATGCGTATTTATCGAAATATCTTCAGGAACAAAAATTGAAATCATGACTCGGACAGATCTTTCAAGTGCGGATTTGAAAGAAAGAACCGGTTATTCTCATTTTTCGCTCGAAGTAGATTCGAAAGAAGAAGTTGACAGACTGACCGATTACTTTATCAGTCAAAATACCGAGATGAAAAAAATCAAAGAGCAGTATGACGACGGTTTCTACGAAAGTGCCGTTTGTGATCCTGACGGAAATATTATTGAGTTGGCTTTTGTTGACAGAAGCATAAATCCTAATGTATAGAACATTACCGAAATTTTTAATACATAGATTTAAAACAATTTGAGGCGGCGCATGGTTCTCACAGAAGAAAGACCCTGGGGCAAGTGGGAAGAATATATCAATGAAACTAATTACCGGGTCAAGAGAATCATAGTTCATCCCGGTATGAGGCTTTCTCTTCAGAAACATATGCTCAGAAGCGAAAGCTGGGTAATCGTCCAGGGAAAAGGATTGGCTTCAATCAATGGTGAAATAAAAGAATTAACTGTCGGAGATGTTGCAAATATTCCCGTTGAAGGAATACATCAGGTTGAAAATACCGGAGAAGAGGATTTCATATTTATTGAAACTCAACTTGGCAAATGTATCGAAACTGATATCGTAAGAATTAAAGATGACTGGGGAAGAACTTAATTAAAACAAATCTTCCTGAACAGGTTTAGAATCAATGAACAAATCGGGATTCTTTTGCAGCAATCCGGACACATAATCTATCATTTCACGGGTTTTGCATATTATTGTCCGGGCATCACCAATCTTTGATTCGTGAGCAATTTTATGCTTAAAAAGCAGTTGTTCAATTTTATCATAATTTTGCGATATATCACCATATTTCTGCAAATGCGTTCTCATCGGTCGCTCAATAATTTCACCGGAATACTTCTTTATCTTGAACGGAAGAAAATCTTCTGACAATCTATCCGGAATATTATTCCATTCTTCCGCGCCATGAATGATAGTGTTGGATTTCAAACTGCAGCCTAAAAAAACGATTTTTGAATTATTATCATAGAGTTTTCCATAACATCCTTTTCGCGAACAAGGAGTAGAAGATTCTTCATCTCCGGTAATAAAATTCTCTGAGCTTTTTCCTAATGCAGCTACAGAGTGAGTCGGATGAAGAGATCTGACAACACCTGGACACTTCAAAAAAATAGATGAAATAATTCCTACGCACGGCTTTTCAACCAGTGGATCAAATAATAGATTATTTTTGTTGATTGTTGCCCATGTATGGGCAGGAAAAGTCAGGAGCCCTTCAGCAAAATATTCAATTAAAGAATCAAGAACCGTATCTACTCCATTATCTGTTTCTCCGACAGCTTTCATAGAAGAATGAATATGAACGGTATCAGTCGGCTTTAAACCGCTTTGGTTTATATGTTCAATCAAATCATTTTCGCTGTATATCATATTAGCCTTATTGATTTATCAATACTTCACGAAAACCAAATTACATCAACACCACACTTTTTCGCCTTCATTGAATATTCATCCATAAGTTTTCTGAAGAATAATGAAGCCTTAGCATCCGTATTTTCATCAAGTATGGAAAATACTTCCGGAGCATATATATTGATTTCTGCATCGGCTCCGTTTTTGACAAACATCGAAGCTACCTCAATCGCACGGGAACAATCAAAAGTTCCGCCCCATGCAATAAGAAGTCTGAAATGAGTATAATCCCTGATTCGCCTGCCGATAGTTTCAGGAATACAAAATTCGTCTTCTTCATGCACCGTAGGCTGAACAGAAGCGATATCTTTCCCAAAATGAAGAGCTTTTGCCGGATCAGTCGACAAATCATAATTTTGTCTGCATGCCATATCAAACAAAAGTGCATCGGTATGAATTCCTTTCGCGAAATTTTCTGCAATCATCTTGCCGAAAACAGAAAGCATTTCTTCAGAAACTCCGGCAGAGAGAACTCGTCTTCCAAATCCGATTGCAGTCAATGCACGCAGATCAATACTCTTCGAATACTTTTTAGAAATAATTTCTTTTGAACGCATGCTCGCCCTGAAATCAATCTGAGAAAGAGATTCTCCGGCAGAAAATTTCGCGAGATGAAGAAAAGATTCCGTTCGCAGTTTAGAAAGCCTTCTTACAGGTGTCAGCTTATTCAGGTCATCCGATTTCGGAATTTTCTTCCCAGCAAAAACGGCAAATGTAGAACTTAGAATTGCTAGCTCAGGCAGAATTAAACCTGTTTTCTTTCTCCATGGAAAAATGAGGTTATACGGATATTTGAGCGCAATATAACCGAATAGATTTGATTCTTTATCATAACCTCTGAGAGCAAACGAAACATCAATTACAAACGAAAGTATTTTTCCCGGAAGATAAGAAAACTCTTTAGCTTCAGGTTTTATTCTCAAGTAACAGCTGTCACTGCCTTCAATATAGTAATTGAAATATTTTGTAAGAAATAATAAACGCCTGATTTTCACTTCAGCAGACAATGCTTCATTTATTCCTACAAATGCAATTCGTGCATGAGAATATTTTAGATTTATCTTATCGATTCCGCTAAGCTTTGTAAAAATACAAAGTGCAATGCCCTGAATAAATCCGAAAACAATCATTACAGCTGTAATCTTCAGCCACAATTCGGGCGGAAGAAAAAAGCAGACTCCCGCAGAAATCAATACCGCAAATGAAAAATATTTAATAGATATGAATATTCTGCTTCTATAAAGAATAACAGAAAATACCAAGATCAGCGCTAAAAGAGCAAGACTAATCAAAAGAGTCGATAGAGTTATTATGCCCTGGGCATACAGTTCATAGAACATTCAGCGCGGAACCTCAACAGACTCAAGAATTCTTTTAACGTTTTCTCCGGATGATTCTATCTCAAGACCGAATGAATCAACCGGTTTTATTCTGTGTGAAAGAACAGGAAGCGCGATCTTTTTTATATCATCAAAGTCAACATAATCTCTTCCGTCAAACACGGCAACAGCTCCGCCTATCGAAAGTAAATTAAACAGCGCACGCGAACTTGCACCGTAACGAAGAAGTTCATCATCTCTGGTTTTTCTCACAATTGCGGTCGCATACGAAATCAGTTCATCGGAAAATGTCAGAGCCTTGAAATCTTTTTTCCACATTGCAATTAAGTCATCTCTTTTTGCAAAAGGTTTAATTTTTGAAACATCAATCGGAATTTCATTCGAAAGAAATTTCTTAGCCAGATTGATTTCATTTTCTTCGTTTAGATAACCTACTCGCAACACAAGAGAGAAACGGTCAATTTCAGCTTCAGGCAACGGATAAGTCCCTTCCATTTCACGAGGATTCTCAGTCGCAAGAACCCAAAACCGTTCATCAAGCGGATAATCCTTTCCTTCTACAGATACTATTCGTTCTTCCATTGCCTCAAGAAGTGCACTCTGGGTTCTTGCCGGCGAACGGTTAATTTCATCAGCAATAAATATATCACAAAATACCGGACCAGGAATGAATTTCAAACTGATTCCCTTATCATCACCGCTTTTAGAAACGGGAAGCATATAACCGGTTATATCAGACGGCATCAAGTCTGGAGTAAACTGGACACGCTTTGTTTTCTTTCCGAGAAGAGCGCCCATTACTTTTACTGCAGATGTTTTAGCAACCCCCGGAGGGCCCTCAAGAAGAACATGACCCTTCGTAAGATAACCAGCAAGCAGCATCTCGCCGAGAAGAGCATCATCCGTTATATATTCATGAAATCTTTCAATTAAATCGCGGTAAACAGTTGCCGTACTTTTTTTCATTTAATCTCCTCTTTCATTCGCTTTAAATATTTCTCAGCCTGAACAAACTGCGCTGCAAAGCGCGCCTTTGCATCATTTTTAATAAAAGGCTCAATTGCAGAATAGTCATATCTTTTTATTCTGTCTTCAAATTTAACTCTGCGTAATACTTCAACCGGCACACCGCTGCGTATAAAAAATATAATTCCGCAAAAAATAAATATTACGGCGATTATAATTGCATAAAAAGCCGATGACGAAAATATGCTCATCGATGAATCTATGCCCGTCGTAAGATGCTCAAACGTATAAACCTGCCGGTTCTTTGTACCCAGAACAGCAAACATTCTCTCCATAAATACAAGACCTGACGATATGATTTCAGCTGAACCCTGTTTAGCAATGGGCTTGGCATTCTGCATTTCAAAAAAATCAGACTTATCCGATTCATCTTTTATAGCAGAAGTATCAACACCGCTTTTTTCAAGTATCTCAATCATATCAACATCTTTAAATGTAAGCTCTTTTTTTTCTCCGTTAAAACAAGGCAGAACCGAAAAGAGCCAGTAAATGCCTCCGCCGTTCCATTCCGCTCTTTGCATTTTAGAAAGAGCAACATTTCCTTCTGAATTTTTCAGTAAAGGTGTAAAAGGATATGTTTTCATAAAGTGCTGAAGTGAAAAATATTTATCAATACGCAAAGCCGTTCTCTGAAAATTATATAACCTACCCGCAGATGTCGGGAAAAAGAACTCCGGTTCAGAAATAAAAATATTTTTATAATCCGCTCTTGCCTTGTCATCATAATTAACTTTCGCAGCTTTCAAAAATTTTTTTGTGTTGGTAAAACTGTCAATATCAGGAGTAATAAGAAATACGATACCCCCGCGGCTGACATACTTCAAAAGCTCTTCTGACTCAGTTTCATTCCACTCTTTTTGCGGATTCAATATTATAACTGAAGTTTTAACTTTTTCTTTGATTTTACCGTTTGACTCGGTATCGGGATACCATGGAAGAAAATGCTGATTGAGATTATATTTTTTCTTCAATGCAGCAAATATCGCGGAATATCCGAAACGTGTATCGCTGTAAAAAGATGTTTCTTCACTGTACCATCTTTGCGCACTGATTTCACGCGGCATTTCCGCTTTTTCTTTCACCATGCCTTTTTCAGCAGCGATAAACAGAGCTATTCCCGCGGCTAAAATTATCACCGATGCAATCAAATAATGTCTTGTTGTTGAAAAAAGATTTTTCATTTACCCGACCTTATCCGCCTGCTTCTATTTTTTTTAATTTCAGGATAAGTATCAGAGGCGTATTTTTCCGCTGATTCAAATGAAACTATATCAGCCTTCTCTTTTTTGTGAATTATTCTTCCATAAACATCCAGAATTACATCATCAGAAACTGATTCAGTTCCGAATATAAGTTCGCGAAAAGTTCTGCCGCCGAGATGATACAGCTGTGAAATAGATTTTATTAAAAGGCGCATTGCCTCAGAATAATTTCCTTGTCTAAAAAGAATTAGATAATCATATTCATTTCTGTTTTTCTTTTTTCTAAAAAAGATTCTGCCGAATACATCAGCAATGTCTCTGCGGAAATATTTAATAACAAAAAATAAAATTAATATAATTAAAAGAATAAAAAAACCGTAAAAGAGAAAACTCTTTGCCATTTTTATATCAGGAATATTATCGAAAATATGAAACAGTTTTGCCAGCTTGGAAAATATCTTTTCCATGAAATTTCCCAAGAAATCAGGAATTTTCACAGAATCAAGAGACTGAATCTTTGACAGCTCAGTCTCCCATAGTCCCGCAAGCTCAGAATTATTCTGCTGAGGCATTCTTGATTTCCTCTAAGTATGGATAATTTCCGAAATAAAGATTCTCAATAGTATAAGCCGTCTGCAGTGAAAAAGAATATGCGCAAACCAAAAGCATAACAAGAAGAATAACTGCAAAAATTAAACCTGTTGATAAATAAGCAAAAACACTTTTATCAGGAATAAAAAATCCGATTAGGAACAGAATCAGCGCAACAAAGAGTCCTCCCAAATTATATATTAATCCCGAAAGAAAATTCGCTAATACAATTCGCCAGAGATTACCCCCGAAAAAACCGCCCTTTTTATTTCCGCACGCTTTAAATGGAATCAAACACGAAAGCTTTATGCATCTTATAGGATATATTTTTCTAAAGATAGAAAGAACCGTTGCCTGAGAAATAATTGCCATAAGAATATACTGAAAAACCATTGAAAACAATTGAAGTACTATTTGAAAAAGAACACCGATAATAGGCCCGATAATAGGGACGAGAGAAAATGCAGTAATAATACCAACCATTATCAAAATCGGAATCATTAAAATCATCAGAGCTGCAATCATCAAGACATAAGTATTGAGAACTGACATGACGATATACTTGAAAAAGCTTCTAAGTGGCATTTCTAAAAAAGCTTCGCTTTTTTTAATATATGAATAATACATATAATACAAACAAACAAGTACTCCCGGTATAACGACTATAAAATAAGCATAGGCTAATCCCAGCTTCTTCAATCCTTTTAATGCCATTCGCAAAATTTCGTTAGAAGTTCCTGCACCGCTTCCCGCAATTTCATTAATTTTTCTGCTAATTGTCTCTGCCCAGAAATAATTTACTACATAATCCATTACACCGGCCAGAATCAAGGCAGTAATAGACATTATAATTATAAGGTTTAAATTGCTCTTGATAATCTTAGGGACATGCTTAAAAGCAGATGAAAGCATATCACTAACATTACTCACAGTCGAGGGTTTATCGAAACCGATATTATCGTTTCCTATTTTTAATTCCTGCATACAAATGAACTCCATGATGAATAATAAAATATATACCGAAAAGCACAAGCCCCGTAATCAAAGCTTCCGTAATTGCCTTAGTATGAGCCATACGTTTTCCCATCGCCGGTGAAATCTGACTCTCAACTACTCCGCACACAAAAAGCCACATAAAGAATATTAAAAGCGAATTAATTCCTTTCCAGAATTCTTCCGCGAAATATGATAATTTACTTCCTTTGGGAACAAAGAAAAAAGATAATCCGGTCTTCATGCCTATTGCAGAAGAAAAAATAATAATTGAAATCTCAAGAATCCCATGGTTTAAAACAAACTGGACAAGATTGAGAGCCATCGAGAACTTATGAGTTGCAGCCATTATGCTTCCAAGATGCCACCCGTTAAAAACAGTAATAAAAATACTTGGAATACCGAGAACTATTCCGTAACAAAAAGCTTTTAGAGTTACAAGAACATTGTTTACAATTATACCGACACCGCCGGAAACAGGATCTTTAGACAATACATTTGTCCAGAGCTCTCCGCGCGAAAGATTTTCCTGAATATGCTGAGGCAGAAAAAATTCTCCATAATGAGTGAATAGAGAAGTCGAAGCAAATGCGGCTAATGAAGCAGATGTAAAAAGAACCGCAAACATAAGAATCCATGGAAAAGCAGAACTCATTGTCTCGTGATGAATGCGTAATCTTCTTAAGAAAAATGAAAAAAACATGTGTCTTTTATTAACACGGAAAGATCCGGTTTTATCATGAAAAAGAGCCGCATTTGAATCTCTATAACCTGTTCTAAAGAACATAATTACAGTTTTGACATACATCTGATATCTTTCTGCAATAGTTCCGTGAGCAAAATATCTTGATCTCATGAATGAGATATCGGATGCGGTAGAATCCATTTTTTTCCAGAATGAAAAAAAAGAATTCACATCACGAAATTTCTTGTGTGCAGATTTCGGGTCAATAAGAACAGGACGGCGTGAAAGAAATTTACTCAGCGACTCACCCATTGGACTCCCCCTCTGTCAAGTGCCTCGGAAAAATCCTCAAGAATTTTCTTATTCCGCGATACAGCGTCATCGCCTTCAGTAATAAATCTTTTATTCATTGGTGGAATGTTATCAGTTAGAACTTTGGCTATTTTGGAAACCACATAAATCTCAGAATGATTGCCAGAAATAATCTGAGGAATCATTGAAAGATAATATCTTTGCCAAAGTATTGCCTTTGCCTGATATCTAAAATCAAGAACAAAAGCTCCTTTTGAGTAATCGGAATCCGGCAGTCTCATTCTTTTTTTGCGCACACTTTTCACAACCGTCGAACACAAGATGTCATAAAATGTCTGCCTGCGTGGTGTTGCAAGAATGAAGATAACACCGAACATCGATTCTATATCACGCAGAATAGCTCTCATAAAGACCTGATAAAATGAAGGTCTTTCTCCGTTTTCACTGATTATACTTATTCCGCATATAAGTTTGCCCGGTGAACGTCCCTGCATAAAATATTCAGTCAAAGTTACAGGAAATAACAAGACAGCATATGCAACAAAAATCAAAAGCGCAATAATAATCGTCATAGCAATTTCGCTGAGATCGTTTCCTGATGAAGAATCCGGAGCAATTGAATCTGCTGCGGAAGACAGATAATCCCATATGCCGAGCTTTTGAAGAAGAATTACAAGCCATACAAAGAGAAGCCAGAACATCCCGAGAAATATCCTGTCGAGAATATATGCACATCCGCGTGAGAAAATCGAAGCGGGCTCAAGTTCTATCGGATTTCCGAAATGATCACTGAACATCAGTATTCCTCTTCGAAATCGTTCACGATAATTTCAATTTCGTCATAGAACTTATAATCAATACCATCAAGCTGCATGACAGTTATACGATAGCGTCCTTCCTCAAGTGAATCAATTTTTCCATAATAAATCCCCGAAGCCGGAATAACAGCCGCTTTATCTTTATATACATCAACCCATACTGTTTCTTTTTTTTGAACAACAATTCCCAGCTTACGGATTTCTTTAGATTTCGGAAATTTATAAATCCATTGAATCTTATCATTAATTGAGAATTCTGCTTCAAAATCAAGTCTGCGGTAACCGTCCATATCCGCAAATTTATACGCGAATTCACCTTTCTCTTTTGAACAAAAAGAAATCAATAAACACAGCAAAAAGAACAGAGGTTTAATCGATCTTATATTGATCTTTATCAAGCTCGATAATCCTCCCTGATCCCGACTGCCTTGAATTATGGTATTTAAAAGCTGAAGCGTTCTTAGCATTTTTGGTAATTTTTCTAACAGAATAAAACATCCTGAAGATTGCAAAAGCAATCTTAAATAAAAACATCAGCAAAACCACGCCTAAAAAAATCAGAATAAAAACTAATACGCTCACATCATCCCCTGTCCAGAATATTTTTCATATCGATGACGGCGTTTTCAAGTCCTGTAAAAACCGCCCTTGAAATAATCGAATGCCCGATATTCAGTTCGTGAAGCTTTTCCATTTTAAGAACAGGAATTACATTGGTATAATTCAAACCATGCCCGGCATTGACGATTAATCCTGCAGCTGACGCTGCAGTCGAAGCATCATACAGACGTTTAAGTTCATGATCAATATCACTTTGATCGGTTTTTAAAGAATAGCTTCCTGTATGAAATTCAACATATTCCGCGCCTGACTTCAGAGAGTAATCAATAGTTTTCATATCGGGTTCTATAAAAAGCGAAGATGCGATTCCCGATTGTTTAAAATCCTCAACAAGAGATTTAATTTTTTCAAAATTAGAAACAACATCAAGCCCGCCCTCAGTGGTAACTTCCATTCGTTTCTCTGGAACAATCGTTACCATAAAAGGCTTTGCCTTTTTGGCTACGGAAATTACATCATCAGAAAGCGCCATTTCAAGATTGAGCTTAATCGAAATACGCTCTTTAATTTGAAAAAGATCAGCATCCTGAATATGTCTTCTGTCTTCGCGAAGATGAATTGTTATACCATTTACTCCGCAGCGTTCACATATAAGAGCTGCATCAATAACCGAAGGTTCCGAACCGCCTCTTGCCTGCCTCAATGTCGCAACATGGTCAATATTTACGCCTAAAAGAATTCCCATACTGCCTCATTTCCTGCGGATTTTTACGCTGATTGTTTCAGGAACAATCGACACAAAATTAATATCTTTTCTCTTATCAAAAATCACCTTAACAGGAAAATCCTTTATCGCAACACCTTCAGAATTCATATCCTGATCGTACCTCACGTCATAAGAAGTCATATCAATATATGCTTCAGCTTCCGAGGCATCAACACGTCGGTCATCTTCCGTTTTAACAAACAGATCAATATTTTTTGATAAAATCTTATATTCATAATTATGACCGGCTCCGCGAACAGAAACCGGGACATTGATCTTCATTACATCCTTTTCTGGTGCGAGCATAAAACTCACTGAAATAAATTCGGGCTGTAATCCGATCTTTTCACGATCCTTAACCGATAATCGCACCGATTTCTTAAAATTGGTTTTTTCTCCTGAAATAACAACAGGTTCCGTTTCTACACTTTCAATTGAGTTTATCTCTGATTCGGCTCCGCTGATGGTGCAATATTCAGGATCAATCTTTGTATTCACAATGACGAAAGATTCTTCGACATTTCCTTCTATTTTGATCCGTACTGGAACACGTTTAACAACTTTTTTGTCGACAAGAATAAACAATTTCTTATCCGAAAGTTCATATTTAAGCGAATCATACTGCTCCGAGAAAGTCATATTCAAATCATATTTAGCAAGCTTTCCCACTACAGGATTACGAAGATCGACTTCAACGGAAATAGATTTCTTGCTCACATTTTTAATATCTTCTTTATTGCCGCGAAGGGTTACTACAACCGTCCTCTTTTGGAATTCGGTTACAACCATATCTGCAGAAAGATTAATCGGAACAACATTTATATTAAAAGAAACACTTCCGACTTTTTTGCTTCCGATATAAAACCAGAGAAGAACCGCAAATGCAACCGCCACTATTTTCGGAAGAAAAGTCTTCCGTGAAAAAAATGTTTTTAAAAACTCAATGCTTTTCATTTAACAGAATACTTCCCTTCATAAGCAGTCTTGGGATTCATAAAATATATTATCATGTTTTTCAGATCCTGAGGTCTGATTTTTGAATAAAGCTTTCCGTTAACCATTATAGAAATCCCGCCGGTCTCCTCACTCGTCAGAATAACAAGAGCATCGCTTTCTTCAGCAATACCTAATGCCGCTCTGTGGCGGGCACCATGATGTTTTTTTATCTGTTTTGAATCAGATAAAGGAAGATAGCAGGCCGCAGCTGCGATTTTTCCCTGCTGAATAATAATAGCCCCGTCATGAAGATCTGTGTTGTGATGAAAAATTGTTCGTATCAGTTCTTCACTTATTCCGGCGTTTACAGCAACACCAGATTCTATATAGTTCCTCAAACCGCCGTTTCTTTCAATTACAATCAACGAACCGGTTTTCTCTTCCGACATGCTGATAACAGCACTGACAAGTTCATCAAGCTGAAGGGCATCTTCACTGAAAGATGCCGAAAGCCAGCTTCTCTGCGCAAACTGGCTGATGAGACGCCGCAATTCAGGCTGAAAAAGAACTATGACTGCCAAAACCAAATATGACGTCAGATTCGTTATTATCCAATTGACCGTATCAAGCTGAAGTTTGTTTGAGATAACAGAAAAAATAAAAATAGCAATTAGGCCTTTCAGAAGCTGAACAGCCTTTGTATGAGACAAAAAACGATAAACATAATAAAATAACACGGCAACTAGAAGAACATCAACCGCAACGCGCATGTATTCCCAGATCTCTGATATTCTCATCATCGCTATGTAAAAAAACTGAGGCATTCAGCACACCTTCCCAAGCATTTCAACAGCTGATAAAGCAAGTCTATGAGCTTTCACGTCATGCACGCGAATTATATCAGCGCCTCCGAGAACTGCAACAGAATTAAGGGCTATCGTTGCCGGCAGCCTGTCCTCCTGACTGTCATAAAGTCCGCCGATTAAGGACTTCCGCGAAAGTGCGATAAGAAGATCATAACCGAGCTTTTTAAAGCTGTCGACATTATAAATAATTCTATAATTATCTTCAAGCGTTTTACCGAATCCGATACCCGGATCGAGAATAATATTTTCTTTTTTAACACCGGCTTCAATAGCCGACTCTGCCTTCCTGGAAAGAAAAGCACAAATTTCATCAATCAGATTCCCGTAAACAGGATTATCCTGCATATTCTTCGGTTTTCCCTTCATGTGCATTATAACAAGTGACGCGTTATGCTTTGCCGCAACAGAAGGCATATTTTGAGAATATTCAAATCCGCTGACATCGTTTATCATTCTGGCACCTGCAGCAAGAACTTCATCCGCAATCTTCGATTTCATCGTATCTATTGAGACAAAAGCGCCGAGTTCTGATACAATTTTTTCAACAACCGGCAAAACTCTGGACAGTTCTTCATCAACAGAGACTTCAACCGAACCAGGACGTGTAGATTCTCCGCCAACATCTATAATATCAGCACCGTCTCTTATCATCTCCTCGGCACGGAAAAGTGCAGAATCAAGTCTATTATATTTTCCGCCGTCATAAAACGAATCTGGTGTTACATTAAGTATCCCCATTATTCTGACTTTATGAGTCATCAAAATACCGCCGACAGAGAAATAGAATTATTATAACCAAGGTCAACCGGATCAACCGAAAAGGCATACGAAAACTCATATTTCCCCGAAATGGATATAACGGCGCCGGCAGTCAGACATTTATCCGCAAGACCGGTCATAAATGAAAATGAATCCATATAATAAGAAAAACCCATATTAAAAGCAAAAGAATCCGACTCAAGCCTTCGAACTGTTGAAGCAGAAAGAATAACCGTTCTGCTTGCATTAGAAAAAGAAAAACCTCCGCGAATCAAAGGCGAACCAAAATCATAATTATCTCCGTCTACTGAACCGCCGTACATAAATAAACCAAGATCCTGAGCAACTACTCCGATCTTGAGTATCGGCAGAATATAAAACTGGGCGCCGACATCACCGGCCGCACCATAATATACATCTCCATCAATATTTTCGGATAATCCTTTGAACGTGAAACCGAAATTGGCAAGTTTTGACTCAAATGCATATGAAACAGACAGAACAGTAGCCGTATACGATGTTTTACCGGTAAGATTTCCCGATTCATCACGGGTATCTATATCCGTCGAATTAATTGCATAAGCACCGACTGCCATAACACCATCGAAGAATTTGAAAGCAGAAGCAGCAAAAAGAGAACGTCGGTCGATATCAATACTTGAAGCTGTAAACCCGAGCTGCAAAAATCCCTTTCTCGAATTATCATCCATTTTACGGATATCTTCTTCAGAAATATCCTCAATTTCACCTTTATCGGCCTTTTTACGAATCTCATCAGCAGTCAGTTTTTTTTTATTATAAAGGGAAACGAGCCCCGCCGGATTCCAATAAACAGAGTAAACATCATCCGAATATGATTCGCATGATCTTCCGGAAGCAATATATTCGGAACCGATAAAACAGTTGCGCGTAAAAGCGCCCCTGACACCGAGTCCAACACTATACACATTTGAACAAAGAAGAATTGCAGCAATGACGATTATTTTTTTCATTTTTTCTTAACCAGAATGCGTATAATTTTTTTATAATTTTCTCCGGTAAGATCATTTACCACATCTATTTTTATAATGTAAAATCCGGCAGCGATTTTACCACCCTTGGTATTGTACCCCTTCCATTTAATTGGAAAGGAATTATATTTTCTGGAATAAACAAGCTCACTGGCAATGTCGTAAATTCGGAAATTGATTTCTACGTTTCCGCTTATTTCGCCGCTTTTATCGTCAATTGTAAGTGTTTGAAAAGAAGGATCAAACGGTATGGGATAGGCAATTATTTCCGCAGAGTCAATACTCGAAAAAGCGAAAAGCAAAAATATTAGAATTGTTATTTGTTTCATAACTAATGAAGATCACATCGAAATCAAAGGTCAATCCATTTTCGCAAAAAACACATTATCTTGAAAGCGGAATAATGTCCTCTGATCTGTCAATTTTCCATTTTCCGTCCTCATATTTGAACGGAATTTCAAGCTCAAGTCCTATGAGATTCATAGAAGGATTTTTAATTATTCTAAGAACTATTACCGCATCAGATCCAGAAATTTTTTTGTCTTTGACCTCATATTCCGAACCCTTGACAAATATTTTTCTTTCAAAAGACAGAAGAATATCTGAAACGGCATCACTTTTTCTGCTCAGCTCAACTGTCCGTTTTGTATAAAAAGCTTCAGCCTCGGAAGAAGTTTTAGCTTCACCAAGTCTGTAAATATCCTTTAGAATTTCGTCTTTAGGAGCTTTTGAACACGCAGAAACTAAAGCCAGACATAGTACAATTAGAGATAAAATAAATTTCATAGAAACCGTCATATCCACAGCAATGCTTTTCCGCAGCAGGCAGAAAACCTGCAACAGAAAAGCATTATGTTTAAATTATTTTTTATCGAACATCAAAGTTCCGTTTTCTCTCCATTCAAGAATATAATAATCGCCGCTTCGCTCAATCATTGTAAAAGTTGTAGGTTCTACTCCGGCACCTGTTCCCGTAATTGTAGCTGTACAGCTGACACTATTTCCTATAATCAATAGTGATCCGAAAGAGTAATTAGTACTTCCACTATCTGTTAAAAGATCAAACATACTCAAAGTATACGTATCATAATTCTCAGCATCAACATCGAAGCAGTCACGAAAAGCCGCATAATCGTTGTTATTGATCGCTTCTTCCAAAGCATCAATCCTGCCCTGTATATCACCAGAACTCTCATCAGTAGAACATGAGAAAATATTCACGACCAGAAACATAATCAAAACATACTTTAAATTTTTCATTTCCCCTCACTCTTTTTTCTTCTTTTATCAATAATTTTCTGACGCATTTCCGCTTCATCTTCAATTGGCTTTATATACTTTTTGTAATGCTTTTCATATATCGCAGCTATTGCAGAAACATCTTCTTTAAGGGAAGATTTATCTTCTGCCCAGAAAAAAACACCATCCGCAACATTTTTCACAAGTGCGATTTTATCAGCCTGATAAGAAGCTTTAAGTTTCGCAGAATAAGCCATGCGTTTAGCATCATGCGACTTGGAAAAATATTCATCGCGCAGTTTCATATCTCCGCTTTTTGAGGCGGCTTTCGCATATTTTAAGAATTCATCTTTTTCAAGTGTTTTTTTCTCTATCTCTTCTTCAAGGAAGGCAATGTCTGCATCAAGCTTCTTCGCGCGGATCAATGCCCCGCTGACGACTTCTTTTTCTCTTCCTGGAGCAATTTTGTTTTCTTCTGCCCAGAGCTTCCAGTCGCGTTTTTTCTGTATTCTGACTTCAGTAGGATCATAACCCAAAGGTACTGTGGATTCCTGATTCGCGGCAACTATTACGGATTTTTCGATTCCCGTCAACAAAACAGAACCCTCGTTCACATTCAAAAGAGTGGCTCCGTTATCCGCTACCGAAACATCAAATTCGGTGCCGCGAACAGCAGCAACCGCTGAAGCGGAATTAACTTCATATCTTCCGCCCTTCTTTTTCAGCTTATTCATCTTACAGTTTACATTTCCGGCAAAAACAGAAAGTGAACCGTATTTTCCTTCAGTATCCTTACTTTCTGAAAGCATAACCTTTGTTTTTTCTCTGACGGTTATTTTATTGCCGTCTGTTGAAATAACTGCCATGCTTTTTTCACCGGTTTCAATTGAATCACCGGGATTCACAACCTGACCCCGTTGAGCTTTAGCAGAGGAAAGACCCCTGGGTCTGATAACAACATCACCGACCAAAAAATCAATTTTCATTTCCGCAGAAAGGACGAACGGAACAAGCATAACGGCAAATAATAATATTTTCATTTCAGCCTTCTTTCCATACAAGAGTTTATCCGCATATTCACGGCATATTGCAAGACAAAAATAAAATTGCAATCATTTATTCCTTGCTAAAAATAATCAAAAAAAGCCCTTATAGCCATGAATGAAAACATACTTTACATCGTAGCCGGACCTATAGGCAATCTCGAAGACATCACTTTCAGAGCAGTTAGAATTCTCAAAGAAGCTCCATTTATAATGTGCGAAGACACGAGACAAAGCAAGAAACTGCTCGATCATTATGAAATTACCGGAAAGAAATTATACTCATTCCACTCTCATACCAAGGACAATTCACTTGCTTTTTTTATTGAAAGGATAAAAGCAGAAGGCTCCGCAGCCTACCTCACCGACTGTGGAACTCCGGGAATTTCAGACCCGGGCTCCAAACTGGCAAGCGAAGCCCGTAAACACGAAATAAGAGTCATCCCGCTTCCCGGAGCTTCAGCATTAACAACATTAGCAAGCGTTGCAGGTTTTGCAGGAAAAGAAATCTATTTCGGCGGTTTTTTAAGCAAAAAACCGGGCCGCAGAATAAACGAATTAAATTCTCTCAAAAGAATAAGCGCAACCATCATTATATACGAGTCACCTCACCGTATTATTAAAACGCTTACTGCACTTGCTGAAGTTTTCCCCGATAATCAGTTAGTAATTGGCAGGGAAATAAGCAAAATCCATGAAGAATTCATAACCGGTACAGCAAAATCCATTTTAGACTCAAAAATAACCGAAAAAGGCGAATTTGCAATTGCAATAGACAATAATGACCCGAAAAACACAGACGAAGATGATGAAATTTAATTTTTTGCGACATAATCACTTTTTTTTTGACCAAGACATCAAAAATTGCTATTATCATTAAAGAATTGACAAATATTTCCGATAATGTAAACAGTTAAGGGAAGGATAAAAATGGTTATTGATAAAATCGGCAATGTAAACAGCATAATTGAGCCGCGAAAACCAAAGCAGAACTATCAGGTCAACAATGTCAGACCGACATCTGATTCTGTTCAGATATCCGAAGAAGGCTTAAAAGCGGCAGAAGAAGCTCGTTTGGCTCAGATAGTTAAAGAATCTCCTGACATCAGGGCCGATAAAGTTAAAGAACTCAAAGAGAAGATAGCATCAGGAGAGTTTGACAGGGCAATTGATGATAAATTACTCGGAAATATTGCCTCGCGAATGATTAACGGATTCTTCAAGGATTAGTTTTTGCTTAGATGAACTTTTAAAAAAAAGCGGTTTATGCCGCTTTTTTTGTTGGAACAGGCTAAAGCCTTTTTCAGCAATATCTTCTAAACTCTCAGGCGGTATGGTTTGAGCGATTTGATTTTTCCCGACTTTCACCTCCCCACAAAACTTTACATCAGACCCGATGTCTTAAGGAATTCCGGGGCTATACTCTCAGGCATGGGTTCACGCGCTGTTATAATTATAACTTCGGCTGATTTCGACAGGCTCGAGAAGGTGCTTGAAATATTTATAAAATCCCTCAATTACGCCGGAATAGGAACCATAGTATTTGATGAAATCCCGACGGTTGCCAACACAGAATATATTGATTCCGCTGTATTTTTCACAAAAAAAACCAACTGCGACCTTGTCATAGGCTTCGGCGGAACAGAATCCATTAATGCGGCAAAAGCTGTTGCGCTCCTTACAAACAACTATCTTTTCTGCGAAGATCTTTACGAAAATCCGGAAGTCAAACCCCCTTTAAATTTCGTAACAATACCATCCAATCCTTTATACGGTCAGGAAATACTTCCGATGTTTATAGCATCAGATATTCATACAGGGGAAAAGAAAGTCTATCAGCATAATTACCTTTATCCTCATGCAAGTATTATCGATCCGGGAATAGCCATCTATACTTCAGATGAAACAACTGTTCAAACCGGAATGGCTTCACTCGCCCTTTCTACAGAATCGATTATATCGAAAGTGACAAGTGAATTCACCAATACTTATGCACTCAAGAGTATTGACCTTCTATTCAAGCATCTTGAGAATGCATACAGAGATAATCATAATCCGGCACTGCGCTATCCGATTTCGGTTGCGTCAGTTCTTGCAGGAACCGCTTTTTCTCTTTCAGCTCTATCGGTTACAATGTCGGTCTCATGCGCAATAGCTTCTAAAACTGCATCGCCTATTGAAAAATGGATGGGACTTATTCTTCCCCACGTCATGGAATTTAATCTGACATCATCCCCTGGGAAATATGTTCAGATGGCGAAAGTAATGGATGAAGATGTAAAAGAAATTACTGTAATTGAAGCTGCGATCAAGGCAATTGAGGGAGTCAGAAGAATCGGAATCAATCTGGATATTCCGCAAAGATTATCTTCAGCCGGAATTACAAAAAATGAGTTTAAATCAATAGCAGAAATAGCAGTTAAATATCCTTTTATGGAAAACGCACCGAGAGTTCTTAACAGTGATGAAATCGAAACAATACTAATAGCTGCGTATTAAACAGCAGTTTTAATATTTCCGATGATTCCAAGCTCATCATGTGAAAATATCTGACTAATATCAAGAATCACCACAAACCCACTGTCGACTTTGGCAATGCCGACGATGTATTTACCGGAAATTCCTTTTACAATGGGCGGAGCCTGTTCAATATCACGGCTGTCGACTTTTACAACATGACTGACCGAATCAATTGCAAGACCGACCTTCTTTCCATTGATATCAACAACTATGGCCCTCATATTAGAGGATTCCTGTTTGTCGGATATTCCGAAGCGTTTACTTAAATCAATTATGGGAATAACCTGACCGCGCAAGTCTATTACTCCTATGATGAAATCGGCTGATTTTGGAAGCTTGGTTATTTTAGGCAGTTTAAGAATTTCCTGAACCTTCAGAATTTCTATTCCGTATTCCTCGGATCCTATCTTAAAACATACAACCTGCATTGAAGATAAAGATGATTTTTCAGCCTTTTTAAACATATGACTCTTCCTGCATTAATTGAAACATCAGAGCGCTTAATATATAGTCTTGAGAGTTTTTTTTCAAGTACTATTTTAATCAAAAAATCTTCCGAAAATATAAAGCCCTGCTCCTGTTGACAAAAGCAGAATTATTTTCGAAAATATAGGCTCACGCTTACGAACCAGAATATCCACTCCGCCCGCGGCTATTCCGAGAAAAGCAATAACAGCTCCGCATGGCTGATAATGAGAATCGGATAGCTTATAAATTGCAAAACCTGCTCCCGCAGCTATAATAACATCTATAACATCAATCCATGATAAATGTTTGGCTGAACTGAAGCTTCCGAATAAAGGAGCACGCTTACCTTCTACGAAATATTTTTCACGTGTCCGTTCAAGCTTTTTGCGTTTTACGGCTTCTCGTATATCCTTGAAGGCATTCGAAATACCGTAACAGTCTCCGAACATAGCAACAACTTCCTTATGAGGCAAGGAAGCTATTAAAGATGCAAGAGGCTGAAATTTATGAGAGAGGTTTCCACTGCGGCCTGTGGCAAGATTTTTTTCTACTTCGATATTCCCTTTGGAAATTACCGAATAATATGCGATACCGCCTTCAGAAGCGTCCTCAACATAAAGTCGGATTTTTTTATCTTTGAGATTATAATCCACCCGGACGTAGGATCCGTCAGCTCCATTCACATAGAAAGCTTTCTGATAACCCCTGATTTCAGAAGGTCTGCGCTTCCAATAATCATTTCTGGATTTGGTTTCCTCAACGACTTTGTTTTGATCCCGAAAGGTTTTACCCCGCATAAGCCTCGCAATTTATTATTTTGATAAAAAAACGGGAGACTTGCTCCCGTAAATTACTTCTTCTTGTGTCTATTAAGTCTTCTTCTCTTTTTTCTTTTGTGATTAGCAATCTTTCTTCTTTTTTTCTTTTTACCGCAAGGCATAAATTCTCCTTATGTAAACATAATATCTTCGTAATTTCGGTTAAGGGAATAATATCACTTAAAATTGTCAATATCTTTTCTCTGTCCATTATTTTGCCCGGAATCAGTTTTATTGTCCTCTGCCAATAAAGAATCAATAAAACCTGCCGAATTCAAGTCATAAAGCGCGGGATTAACTCCGCTAGAAAAATTCTTAAAAATAAGATACTTCAGCAAAGATGGATTATCTTTTAACCTTGATGATATTATATCAAGTTCTTCTCCGAACTTTTTCAGCCTATAGTCAGTCATATTCCGTTCAGAAGCTTCTCGCTCTCTTGAAACAGCCGTGAACAATTCGTTCTTTTCAATTTCAGCAGCATATCGAGAAACTTCCATATATCGTTCATCTGAAGGGAAAACGGGACTTCCTATTTCCACTGATGATATGGTAATTCCACGGCCTCTCATAACCGATGTAATTTCTTCAGTAAAACCGGTACTTTGGTCTTTCCAGACAGAAAGGAATTTCTCAGATGAAAAAGAGGACGAAAAATTTTCGTACGAAATTTTTTTCAATATCATTGAAGCAGTACGCGCAAATTCCGCTTCTGCGATCTTCTGCGGTTCGGAATTTGAGTTAAAAGAAAAAGCTGATATATCCAGCGAGTAGGAAAACGACGCTATCGAACGAATCTTCAGATAATTATCATCAAGTCTTTCAAGAGTCGGCAAGGGCGCCGAGAATTCACAAACTGTTCTTCCTGAAAGCGGCAGTTTTCGGAACACATAATCTCCGGAAAAAGCCGCTTGAGTATTGAAATGAAATCCAGGAAGAAAAAGTTCCTTTGATTTTTTTAATTCAAGTATTCCGATATATCCTGTTGAAACATTAAAAGACCCTCTATATGCACAATACCCGAGATAAATGATGAGTATAAGCATTATGAGTCTTTTAAGTTTCCTCATATCAGTCTTCCACTGACTCGCTGAGATGAATAGGTCTTGATGGAACTATAGTAGATATTGCATGTTTATAAATTAAATTCTGCTTCTTATCAATTTCGATAAGAACAGTAAAACTGTCAAAACTAATAACCTTTCCCTGAAGCGGCACGCCGTTCGTAAGATATATAGTAAGATCAAGCTTTTCTTTTCTTGCACAATTGAGATAAGCATCCTGAAGATTTTTTATCTGCTTGGTCATTGAACCTCCTAACCGAACAAAGAATCATTTTATATAATCCGAAACTTTCTCTGAAATTCCGCAATAATCGCGGAAATCGAAAGGAAGATAATAGTCCTTTCTTCTCATCCAGATGATCTGCTTTTTAGCATACCGCCTAGTGTCATGTTTAATCATTTCGACTGCATAGTCAAGTGAAAGTTCACCTTTCAAATATTTAATAATCTGAGAATAACCGATAGAATTCATTGATGCACATTTTTCGTCATAACCCATTGAAAGAAGATTAACAACCTCATCAACAAAACCTTTGGCTATCATTTCATCAACCCGGTAATTAATAGCATCATAAAGCTTTTCTCTTTCTGCTTCAAGACGTATAAAAAGAAAATCCCCTGAAATCCGCGGTATCCTCTTTCCCCAATATTCAGAAATCCTTCTACCGGATGACCTAAAAACCGAAAGCGCTCGTGTAATTCTCTGCCAGTCATTTGAATGAATCTTTTTAGCAGCATCGGGATCTATATCCATAAGCTCAGCATGCATAAAGTTCCATCCCTTCGAAGTTCCTTCATTTTGTATCTCTTCAATGATTGAAACAGAAGCTTCAGGAGTAACGGACAGACCTTCAAAAAAAGCTTCAAGATACATTCCGCTGCCGCCGACAAATAAAGGAATTTTCCCGCGTGAAATAATTTCTTCTGACGCAGAAAGAGCGTCCGAAACAAAGTCCGATGCTTTGTAAGGAAACGATGGATCAACAATATCGATTAAGTGGTGTCTGACTTTCTGAAGGTCTGCTTTATCGGGCTTGGAACTCCCAATATTGAGATACCGGTAAATCTGAACTGAATCAGCAGAAACTATCTCAAAAATGCCCGGGAAACTTTCACACAAATGCAGTGCAATTCGGCTCTTTCCGGAAGCCGTAGCCCCGGAAAGAACTATTATCTTTCTCATTTTTCTGGAACAGGTTTATCCAGATTTTCGGAAATCTTTATCTTATCATCGAAAATTAGTTTTAAAATAACCGGAACAGTTTTCCATGCTGGAAGGTTTTCGGGAAAATTATCAACCTTGTCTTTTTTATCCACAGCCATCATAGACGCTTTGGTAAGAACGTATTTATTTCCCTTGTATGATAGAAGCTTATCGAGAGGAAGAATCATTTTAGGCCCCCTGCTAATTCATTAATTTTGTAAATCATCCGCGATGTTTTAATTTCTTCGGCACGCATAACTGAAAAGAAATCATTCTCTGCGGTCTCTAAAGAGTCATTAACAATAACATAATCGTATATTCCGGCATAAGCAAGTTCAGCCGAAGCATTCCGTATTCTCAGTTCTATGGTTTCCGGGGAATCCGTCGATCTTGAAAGCAGACGCCTCTTAAGCTCCTCCATTGAAGGCGGAACTATGAATACGAATACACCAGCTATCTTTTCCCTTAGGTTTTTAGCGCCCTGGACATCTATATCGAATAAGGGGATTTTTTCAGCGGTGTGAATCCTGTCAACTTCTTTTTTGGTAGTACCGTATAAATTGCCGTGAACTTCAGCCCATTCGAGAAATTCATCATTTTCTATCATTATTTCGAACTCTTTACGTTCTTTAAAATAATAATTAATTCCGTCCTTTTCGCTTTCACGGGGAGACCTGGTTGTTGTCGAAACCGAGAAAGAATATCTTGGATCTTTTTTCATTATTCTCGCTATCAGAGTCGATTTTCCTGCTCCGCTCGGCGCCGAAATAATTACAGAAAACTTATTCACCGCCTTCCTCCGAATCATCGTTGAATCTGCCTGAAATAGTCTCAGGCTGCATTGCAGTTAGAACAATATGATTGCTGTCCATGATGATTATCGCCCTGGTTTTACGGCCGTGAGTAGCGTCTATGAGCATATTTCCGTCTTTAGCTTCTTCTCTTATGCGCTTTCCCGATGCTGATTGAGGCGTAATGACGGCAATAACTCTTTCTGCCGAAACAGCATTACCGAATCCTATGTTTATAAGTCCTGATTTCATTCGACCTCACTGTTATATAATATTCCGGCACTGCTCACGAATCTTATCCACGGCATTTTTCATTTCAACACATACATGCGAAAGAGCAGAATCCGAACACTTCGATGCAATCGTATTTATCTCACGGAACATTTCCTGAGCAAGAAAATCAAGGCGTTTGCCTGGCGAAGCATCTTCTTTCGCTATTTCTTTGAATTTAGCGATATGATCGGAAAGACGTACAATTTCTTCATTTATATCAACTTTATCCGCATAAACGGCTGCTTCAGTTATGAGCCTCTGCTCATCATAATTTTTACCGACAAGAACTTCTATGCGAGACTTCATTTTCTCAAAATTTTTACGATACTGGTTTTTTGAATCTTTTTTTACAACTGCAAGATTCGAAACTATTATTGATAGCGAAGACATAAGATCTTTTTCGAGAGCTTTTCCCTCTCTTTTTCTCATCATACGCAGTTTTTTAAGCGCTTCCGATACGGACTCCAAAAGGCATTTACGGGTATCATCGCTTATAACTGCTCTTGTTTTTGATATTGATCCTTCCATGGCAAGAACGGCATCCAGAGAAAAAGTTTTTCCCGTTTTCTTTTCAATCTCCGAAAGATCGGCTATAATTTTTTCAACAATACCCCGGTTGATTGAATACGTTCTCTCATCAAACCATTCGGATATTTCGACATTAAGTTCAACCTTTCCGCGTTTAATTTCTTCAGACACAGCCGAAAGAATATTATTTTCTTCCGTACGAAGTGCACGCGGAAGATTTATAAAGTATTCATTATATTTTGAGTTTAATGATTTTAATTCAACGTAATATGCAAACTGCGGAGATCTTCCGTCACAGTATGCGTAACCTGTCATGCTTTCCATATATTAATCCTGAAATTGTTTAAACGATGCGTTCGTTTTTGCTCATTGATTTGACTTTGAGAACTCCGTTATCGGCAAAAAAATCAACAGTTCTTCCGAAATCTCCGCCGGTATCCTCACCTTTAATAGCAAAACCCAGTTTCCCGAGAATTTGCCTGCTCTTTTCAATATTATTTTTTCCGATTTCGCTCATAAGACTATTTTCTGCCACTTTAAACATAACCGAACCGCCGGCTAATTTAGCAACAATACGGTCTCGCTCAGCACCAGCGTTTTCCATTTCTTCAATTAGAATAGGAATCGCACTGTCCGCGTATTTTCTCGGATTCGAATCTTCGCTTTTCTGTTCAGGCAGCATTATATGAGCCATTCCGGCAACTTTTGCCTTGGGATCATAAAGGCAGACACTGACACAAGACCCGAGAACAGTACGCAGAATATCAGGCGCTTTTGTAACCTGAAGATCCGCGATTCCGACATTAATTAGACGAAAATTCATTCAGCCTCTCTTTTGGAACATATACCGGAGAATCCATAATCTTCATGTAAGCAAAATCTTCAGAAACAGAATGAAGTGTTTCCGAATGTCCGATAAAAAAATATCCGTTTGTTTTTGACAACGCGTCATAAAAATTTTTTACAAGGGTGCGCTGATGCTCCCTGTCAAAATATATCATTACATTCCGGCAAAAAATCAAATCAATATTGCGCGGAAATTTATCTTTAAACAAATTCAAAGTCCCGAACTTAACCATATCCTTGAGCTGTTTTTTCACAATGAAAACATCTTCTTCGTTTTCGGATTTATCAAAATATTTCTCAAGCAGATTCGGCGGAACCTTGTCTATACGCCTCCCCGAATATTTACCCTGACGGGCAAAATCAAGTACAGAAAAAGCAATATCAGTCGCAAGAATTTCGACATCCCATCCAAAAAGAATATCCTTCAACTCCGAAAGACAAATAGCGATTGTATAAGGCTCCTCTCCTGTAGAACAACCTGCACTCCAGACAGTTAATTTTCTGTCTTTCTTTTTCGCTATAATGTCGGGAACACATTTCTGCATTAACGCCGCAAAATGTCTCTCACTTCTAAAAAAATATGTTTCATTTGTTGACACAACATCCAATAGAAGATCGAGCTCATGGGTTTTATCACTGAGCTTTTGGATATAATCAAAATATTCGGAAAACGAATTGATATCAAGTGCCTGCAGTCTTTTTCTGAGACGGTTGGACAACAGCGTAATTTTGGAATCTTTCATAAAAATTCCGCTCTCGTCGTAAACGAGCTTTGAAAATTTTTCAAACTCCTCTGGTGTCAGTCTCTGCATATTATATTCAAACATATTTTACCGTTATTAACCTCAGTTTCTTATAGCGGATTTCCGCTTATTGTTCAATCTATTTTTTCAAAGCTCCGCGCGCAGATTGAGCATAAGCTTAAGCTCACCTGCTGTAATTCCGCACTGTCTCACGATTTCATTTTCGGTCCATCCATTGGAATGCAGCCTTGAAACAAAACCCGCCTTATCTTCTGATTTTTCGTAAGCCTTGTAAATATCAGGATCATCAATAATTTCTTCATCATCCTGAAAATTAAAAGAAGAAACCGGTTCATCAATTCTGATTTCCAGTTTCGGTTCATTGCGCTTCGCGTAAAGAGAAGCTTTTACATTGTTCAGCTTCCCTATGTCGGAAGATATTATCGAATTTTTCGGAAACACCGCTTTCTTCCGCTGATCTTTCTTTTCGATTTCCATTCTTGAAATTTCTTCATTTATTGTCAGATCGACACCTTCAATTGAAGCTTTTTCCAGTAATTTTTTCATTACAGAAATACGGTTTTCAAGAATAGATATATTCCTTTCTGCAGTTTCGTTAAATTCATTAATGATTTCATCCATTTCTTTTTTAAGCTTTCGCGAAAAAAAGGCGGATGAAGTCTTTTCAAGCTTAAGACTTATAACAAGATATAAAACTGCTCCGATAAGAATGTTGGTAAAAACTACGGCAAAAAAAGTCGACATTTCTATTTCCTTATATCAAAATTGCTTCCGAGCCTGTCATCTTCAATCTGGCGCGGAGCATGTTCTTCATGATGATTCTTCGCTTCTCCCGGCTTGGGCTGCTTTCTACGTTCGCGGTTTTCTTTAGCATGAGAATCATTGTCAACTGTCTTAGATGTTTCATTGGTCTGATCAACAGTCTTATCGCTTTCCTTTGATTTCTGACCGGACTCTTTGTCGAGATGAAGCTGCTGACTCAAGGCTATGTTATCTATCTGATGCTGTGTTTTTGCGACTTCATGAAGCTGATTCATACTGGTAAGAAGATCAATAGGCTTTATGCTCATTTATCTTCTCCTTCCGAAACTTCGTCGTGCATATTTCGGCTGGTGTCCAAGCGGAAGCTCGTATTTACCAAAACGCCAGTCGCCGCCTTCAAAAGTAATCCGGACATCACTGTACTCATCATTTATTTTCAGTTTCTGATCTTTAACAAATATTTCAACGCCCGGATACAGATTCTTCTCCGCAGAAACAAGCCCTTTCTGCTCGATCATCTTCATGTATTCACGAAGTTCTTCCATTTCCGAAAATACTTCCTGTTTGCGTTCTTCAAGTTTTTCCGATCTGGACATATAGCTTGAAAGCATTTCTTTCTGCTCTTCAGTTAATGCCGTTGTGCGGCGGCGATTATTCAATGTAGTTATATCTTTAGACAGTTTTTCAAGCTCTTCAGCCGTTTCCTTCAAAACTGTCTCAAGATCATTAAGCTGTTGAAGAACCTTCGGATTCAATCCGACAAAAATTTCAGTTTTAATATACGAATCAGCCCCGATTGCCCTTGCATTAATCTCTTCTCCGGCACGCAAAATTCCGCCGCTGATCTGGGCTCTCTTTCCGTTGCAGTAAATTAGTTTTCCTGCGTCAACCCTTGAATTAAGAAGCTCTTCTGTCACTATTACATTTTTTTCCGCGATAAGGCGCGAAGAACGGACAAACTTTGCATAGACGGTTCCGCCGGTTGTTTCGACTTTTCCCTCGTCACGTCCGTTTATACCGCCTTTTACAATAATGTCGCCTTCTGCTTCTAGAAAAGCTTTCTGAACAGATCCGCGGACTTCAATGTTTCCGCTGGCTTTTACCTTAAAATTATCAAGAACATTTCCTGTAATCAATATAGAACCAAGCATAAGAATATCACCTGTTTCCATATTCACATCGCCCTGAATAACAAGAACATCATCTACTATAATGCGGCCCGATTTTAAAACAACCTGCCCGTTTTTCTCAGCAGTAAGTTCTCTTCCGTCATCCGAAAGAATTGTTCCCTCTCCGTGCTGAATCGAAGTATCTCTTCCTGACCTTGCCGGGAGTAGTCTGTTTGTAACAGTTCTGCCCTGTATTCCCTGCTCTGCCGGAACTTTAACAGCAAGAAGCTGACCTGTTACAACATTTTCAATCAAATTGAGATCTTTAAAATCGACCCTTCCGTCAATTTCACTGAAATCGATTTTATTTTCAATTCTTACTTTGTATTCAACGTAAGCATCCTCTCCGTTCTTAGGAAGGGTTCCTTCAGCCGCAATCAGCGGACGCGAGTAATTCATTTCATAAAGATAATCATTTATTCTCTTTTCGTTTACTCCGTAAACGATTCCTGAATTTTTCATAGCATTGATGATATCGTCAAATTCCATATGTCTGCCGGAATAACGGGGAGCATCAAAATAAACAGTCGCCTTCATTTCATCAGAAGAAACTTCGACATGCATTGATCCGTCATACTCGGGATTCGGTATCCATTCAGCAATTTTTACAGGTTCACCCGATGCATTTTTTACTTCATTCTTAACGGTATCGGCCGAATAGTTTCGAACTCTCATTGAATCGATTTTAAGAAGTACATCACTGATTACAACAGGGCGGCCTTCTCCGCGCGGTTTTGTGACGATAAGCCACACTCCGGTTTTGGTAGTTCTTATTTTGAAAGAACCCGATTCATTTTTATTTCTGACTTCAAAATCAAGATCAGAGATTTCAGTGGATAATTTGGAATCAAGTTCATTAAGGTCTACATGCTCAGGCTGAAGAACAGGACGGACGACAACCTTATAGGGTGTTCTGCCCATTCCGAAAAATCCCTGATGACCTTTTTTAACTATTTCATATTCAAGAGAAGATATATCAACATTAAGAGCTTCAGCTGCAAGAGCAAGAGCCTGCTTAACCGAATCGGCATAAACCTCAACTTCATCCTCAAGGATTTTTTCTTCTTCGTCAAATGAACTTAGAAGCTGCTTTAATTTTGACATATCAACCGACGAGATTTGATTTTATTCTTCCAAGACGTCCGCGCAGACGAAGTATTGCCTTCGTATGCAGCTGCGAGATCCGGCTTTCGGTGACATCAAGAACCTGACCGATTTCCTTAAGCGTAAGATCCTCGTAATAATAAAGAACAATTACTTTCTTTTCTTTGTCAGGAAGTTTTTTTATGGCATCGACTATGTATTCTTTAATTTCTTCTTTTTCAATAAGAACATCAGGATTCATATTATCAGGAGCTTCAAGTGTTTCAAGAATCGACAGCTCATCTGAGTCATCTCCGAGATACCAGATGTCATTGAGCGACATAATTGAAGTTCCGCTGACCTTGCTCAATATCGAATGGAATTCTTCCATTGATATTCCGAGTTCTTTGGAAATTTCTTCATCTTCGACCGTTCTTCCCAGTTTGCTTTCAAGCTCCGAAATTACAGTCTCTATCTGCTTAGCCTTTTGTCTGATTGAACGCGGAATCCAGTCAATTGAACGGAGTTCATCGAAAATGGCTCCCCGGATACGCGTCATAGCATAGGTCTTAAATTTTATACCGCGGTCAGGATCATATTTATTTATTGCATCCAAAAGACCGAATGTTCCATACGAAACAAGATCTTCAAATTCAATCGACTGAGGCATTCCCATGGCAACTTTGCCTGCAACATACTTTACAAGCGGAGAATATTTATAGACGAAATACTCGCGAAGTTCAGGACAGCTGTTTTTACACAACTTTCCCCAAAGCTCATCCTCATTGCACTGATCGAACTCAAGGATTTTCTTTTTATTCATCTATTCCTTCCACGGAAATTATTCATTATCTTTGCTCATCATCGTTCTTACGGCTTCCGCCATAATCTTCGGCTGAAATTTCAATGCCTGCTCTTCAAGTTTCTTCTTGCGCGGATTCAAAGGCGAAGAAGATGATATCTCGTCAAGACCCGTCGGAGCAAAAGACGGTGGAGCATCATAAGCCTCACCTGTCTGAGGCGCATCAGCATCGACGCCGTATTCACTGCTTTCAGATGATGACGAATACTCAGCATGCTCACCGGAAATTGATTCGTCTTCCTGTTTTATCTCAGGAAGAACAGAAAAAAGCGTATCAAAAAATTCCGGCACAAACTTCTTCAATACAAAAAGTGACACGAATGATAAACCGGCAAAAACTGAAGCGAAAAGAACGGCCCTCATAAAAACAACTGCAAATGGATTACCGCTTACTAAGCCCGAGAGAAGCGAAATAAAAAAAGCCGCTCCGCCCGCGATCAGCGTTATTCTTATATTCCAACCGATATTTTTAAGTAAACTCACCGCCAGCCACCATTATGTCGCTTAAAATTACAAAAGAAGGTAAAATTAAAATAAATCAAGCACTTTTTAGTTTTATCCCCCATTATTGCCCTATAAACGCAAAAAAGGGGTGAAAACACCCCTTTTAAGCATCATTATCATCATTTCTATTTTCATCATCTTCAATTTCATGCGACTTAAACAGATTGCGGAAAAAACCTCCGAGACCAGCACTCGCATTAATCTCTATTTCCTTGTTTGCAATTCTTTGAGCAATCATATTAACGCATACTGACGATTTGGATTTCGGATAGCTTACAATAAAAGGCTTCTGATTCCTGACTGACTTAGGGACTGCTTCATCATCATAAACAAAGCCGAGAGATTCAACTTTTATGTTGAGAAACTGACCTGCAATATTAATAATTCTCTGCGCAACACGTTTGCCTTCAGAAACAGAGACGCATCTGTTCACTATAAGTTTTATTGTTTTTTCATTAGAATGAGCCGCGATTGATTTTATGATGCCGTAAGCATCCGTTATAGCAGTAGGCTCCGGAGTTGTTACAACAATTACTTCCTCAGCTGCGGTAACAAAACTCATTACGTTCTGACTCACTCCGGCACCGGTATCGATGATCATGAAATCATCGCCTTCAAGCTCGGAGATATCATCTATAAATTCCTTTCGCTGTTTAACATCAAGATTTGCAAGCTGATGAAATCCGCTTGCTCCGGCAATAATTTTTATTCCTTCAGGAACAGGAATAATAATATCTTTCAATTTCTTTTTTCCGCGTATTACATGATACAGATTATACTGCGGAATTATACCGAGAATAACATTTATATTGGCAAGACCCAAATCTGCATCTAGCAAAGTAACACTTGAACCAAGCTTTGCAAGAGCAATAGACAAGCCTACAGAAAGAGAAGTTTTACCGACTCCTCCTTTTCCGCTTGTTACAGCTATGGTGCGTGTTTTACTCGGAAGAACTTCTTTTTTTGCAACAACAAGCTTCCGCAAGTTTGACGCCTGATCAACCACCTTCAACCTCCGGTCAGTCGGTTATTCCCGAAATCATCATGTTAAGCAGCTTTTCGCCGTTTGCCACGAAGATATCATTGGGAACTTCCTGTCCATTCGCCACATAAGAAATGGGCTTATTATACTTATCGGCAACATCAACAATATTCCCTACATAAGAAGTTTCATCAACCTTGGTAATTAGAATATTATCTACTTCAAGAGGCTCGTATGCTTTTAATATATCCATAAGATCGCGCTTTTTGGTTGCAGCTGAAACGCAGAGAATTTTTTCAAGTTCAACATCAACCTGATCCGCATAACTTTTAAGTTCTGATATTTTAAGCGTATTTTTATGGCTTCTTCCGGATGTATCAACGAGAAGAACTTCCGCTTTCTCTTTTTCGATTATCTGCTTAAATTCCTTTTGATCACTGACAACATAAATAGGAATCTTCATAATTTCGGCATATTTTTTCAACTGCTCGGTAGCAGCGATTCTATAAGTATCAATTGTTACAAACGCAACTCGCTTCTGTTCTTTTAAAGCCAGAAGTGCCCCGAGTTTTGCAAGAGAAGTTGTTTTGCCGACTCCTGTAGGTCCTGCAAAAATTACGACTTTCTTCTTGTGTCCGATTTTTATAGGTCCCGAAACAATGATCTTGCTTTTAAGAAGATCTTTGAGATTTTTCTCAATTTTAAATTTATCACGAAGATCATCTCTTGAAAGAGAATTTTTAACTTCACGAAGCATCTTCCATGCTTCTTCTTCAGTAAAATCATTTCCCGAAAGAATTTCCTTGTACGGGATAAGCTCTTCTTCAAGTTTCATAACAGGCTCAGATGATTTTCCGTCAGAGAGCTTCGAAATTGCACTTTTAAGCTCGGTTAATTCTTTTTCAACATCGGCTGGAACTTTGACATCCCTTTCATTTGATGAAACCTGACGTGCTTCGCGAACCGGTTCCGGCTTATCAAGAATCGCCTTTTTTTCCTGAACCTGACGGAGAAGATCAAGAGTTGCAGAATATGAGCTTTTTGGAGGAAGAGCTTCATCTGCCTGCCTTGCAAGAATTGATTTGGTATTATCTGCATCCGCAACCAGATTCAATGATTGTCTCACAGGAGACTGGCGCGAATATTTCTTTTCGTTTATTCCGGCAGTTAATTCACAGATATCCTTTGAAAAAAGCCGCGAATTAAAAAGACCGCCCTGTTTTATGTATTTATGGCTGATAGGAATCGCATCCTCTCCATATTTTTCCCTTAATTCAGAAAGTGCCTTATTATAATTTTCTGCGGTAATTTTTACGTATTTCATCTTTCCTCCAAAATTTAAGCGGCGTTAATCATCGCCGAAGTGAATGCGTTTAGGCTTATATTAGGTGCAATTTCATTGTACGAAAGTACCGTAGCATCAGGAACTTCTCTTTCAATCAGATTAAAAAGAACGCTTCTGATATTAGGGCTGACTATAAAGACCGGCGCAAACCCTGACGTCTTTGCTGTATTATATGCTTCAATCAAAGCTGTCATTACACTCTGATAAGTATCAGGATCGAGACCCACAACTCTGCCTTCGATTTCATCTTCACGGATGGAACTCATAACCACCGACTCGATCTCAGGATCAACTGTAATTACATTCATGCGTTTATCAGGTGTTGCAAATTCCTTGCATATCTGCCGCGCAAGAGCTACCCTGACATACTCGATGAGCCTGAAAGGATCATGCGTATAATCAGAATAATTCGATAATGTCTCAAAAATCGTAACTACGTTACGTATAGAAACTTTCTCCCTGAGAAGTCCCTGAAGAACTTTCTGGATAACTCCCACTGAAAGCTTTTTGCCGACAAGATCATCAACGATTGCAGGATATTCGCTCTTGATGCTGTCGATAAGCTGCTGCACTTCCTGACGACCAAGAAGTTCTGCCGCATGACGTTTGATAATCTCTGTCAGATGTGTCGAAACTATTGTTGAGCAGTCAACAACTATATATCCATTTCTTTCTGCGCGTTCGCGTAATGCTGCGTCAATCCATATCGCTTTAAGTCCAAATGAAGGTTCAACAAATTCCGTGCCTTCAATCTTTTCTATAACCTCACCGGCATCCATCGCCATTAGTCTGTCGACTTCAAGTTTTCCGGAACCGACTTCAACACCTTTTATCAAGATAGAATATTCATTCTGTGCAAGATCCATATTGTCGCGTATGCGGATCGGAGGAACGATAAGACCCATGTTTATAGCGCTCATTCTTCTGATATTAGTTATACGGTCAAGTAGCGTTCCGCCCTTACTTGGATCGGCAAGCGTAATAAGTGAATAACCGATTTCGACTTCAAGCGCATCGACGTTTATATACGGCATAACAGATTCGGGTTTTGAATCTTTTGCTGCAGATTTCTTTTCGGCGCTTTTTGCTGTCTCCGCCTTTTGTTCTTCCCGCTGCATAAGAACATAACCCATTCCGATCAATGAGCCTCCGAGAAGAATCAGTGATATTTTCGGAAATCCCGGAATTATTGCCGAAACCAACAGAGCTCCGCCCGAAATCATAAGAGCACGTGGCTGAGCTGTTAGCTGTTTTGCGAACTCCTCAGGAAGCGTATTCTTGGAAACAGCTCTTGTAACAATAATACCTGAAGCAGTTGAAGTGAGCAGTGAAGGAATCTGCGATACCAGACCATCACCGATTGAAAGAAGTGAATAAGTTTTAAGAGCAACCTCAAAACTTTCACCTCTTACGGCTATTCCTATGATGAAACCGGCGATCAGGTTAACAATTGTAATAAGTATTCCAACCTTAACGTCTCCCTGAACAAACTTACTCGCTCCATCCATCTGTCCGTAAAAATCGGTTTCCTTGCGAAGCTCTGCCTGACGGTAATTTTTCTCTTCTTCGGTAATTGTACCACTTTGAAAATCCGCATCAATTGTCATCTGTTTGCCCGGCAGGGCATCAAGAGCGAAACGTGCAGCTACTTCGGCAGTACGGGTCGCACCTTTTGTGATTACTATAAACTGAACTGCAACAAGAATTATAAATATCAAAAATCCGATTATATAGTTTCCGCCGACTACAAACTGACCGAAAGTTTTAATTATCTTTCCGTCAAAAGCGGAACCCTGCATAAGAATGAGTCTGGTTGATGAAACGTTCAAAGCAAGGCGAAAGACCGTGGTAACAAGCAGCAATGCAGGAAATATTGAGAAGTCATACGATTTCGGAACGAACATCGTAATCATCAGCACCAGCATCGAAATCATTATGCTGACAGCAAGAAGGAAGTCGAGCATGAAAGTAGGCAAAGGAATGACGAGCATGCCCACAACGGCAATGATGCCGACTGCAAGCAGAGTTTCTTTATTCTTAATCCAGTCAAGATTAATGCTGTTATCTGCCACTTTTACCTCCTTAAAAAATCATCACATCGCGTCTTTGAGTTTACCGTTCTCATAAAGAATTCTGTATAATTCAACAACCGCGGAATAAAGATCCGCCGGGATTATGTCTCCTACTTCCAGACGCTTATACATTTCCTGCGCCAAAGGGCGGTTCTCAATAATCATTACATCATTTCCCTTTGCTATCTCTCTAATCTTTAGCGCAATATAGTCAACACCTTTTGCAACTACGGCAGGTGCCGAATTGTTTTTTTCGCGGTCCCACTTAAGTGCAACGGCAAAATGAGTCGGATTTGTGACAACGACGTCCGCTTTCGGAACATTTTTGATCATAGAACGCGTCAGAATCTGTCTTTGCATCTCTTTCAGGCGTGCTTTCACATGCGGATCACCGACAGTTTCCTTCATTTCCTGCTTTATATCCTGTTTGGACATTTTAATCGACTCGATGAATTCTCGTTTCTGAAAAAGATAATCAGGAATTGCCATGACAATCAAGAGAACCAAACTCCAGATCAGAATCTTGAAAGCAATAAAAAGAACATCCTTCAATGAAGCCGCAATTGAAATATCAGCAGTGCTGAGAACCGTGTCAAATTCATTCAGAATGATAAGATATGAACAAAGACCAATGATAACTATCTTGATAATAGATTTGAAAAGATTGAATCCAACCCTTTTTGAAAAAAGCGTCTTTTTTATCATCTCAGCCGGATTAAATTTAATCTTAGATAGATCAAAATTTAACGGATGAGTCGAAATCTGAAATCCAACCTGCATGATATTCGAAATAAGCGCTGCAATTATTGTCATCAGAAATATCGGAAGAAGCACAGCAGCCAATGTTTCAAGAACCCTGGCTCCTTCAATGTACATTGTTTTTTCAGTAAGAGAAAATGATCCGAAATTATCAAGGTAATAAACCGTAATCCGCGCAACCTTATCATATATCCAGCCGCCCATAAAAAAAACCGTGAGAACACCGACAATCATAACTGCATTCTGAGGGAGTTCCTCTGATTTGGCAACCTGACCCTTTTCACGCGCCTCACGTATACGCTTCTCGGTCGGATCTTCAGTTCTTCCTTCGTCTTCCGCTGCAAAAAGCTGAAGATCGAATTTGACTAAGTCAATATCAGCTTCGGATGAAATCAGCAGTATTTTGAATTTGTCCGTCACTTCGGCCATGCCTGAATGACCCCCATCACAAAGGTAAAAGTTCTTTCAAGCGAAACTTTCATAATTCGGATAATCATCGGAGAAAGCAGAGCAAGCATCGCAAAGGCCACCATTATTTTAACCGGAAAACCCAGCATCATAACATTCATCTGAGGAGCCGCTTTCGACAAAACTCCCATTGCTATTGAAATTAAGAAAACGGTCGCCACAACAGGAAGAGCGATTTTGAAGGCAACAACAAACATTCCGCTGAATGAATAAATTAAATGCTTGGTAAAAAATTCACCTTCACCGAGTGGAAAAACAGGTGCGTATTCAAAAGACCTATAAATCGCCTTTATCATAAAATGATGACCGTTGATGTATAAGAAAACAAGCAGTCCAATCATGTTTTTAATCTGACCGATTATCGGAATCGATACCTGGGCGAGAGGATCCATTACTTCACTCATTCCGAAACCAATCTGAACGGCAAAATACTGTCCTGACAGCTGAAACGCTGAAAAGATTATTGAAGCAAGAAAACCTATAAAAAGTCCGATTGCAATTTCTCGAAGCACAAAAATTGAATAAAGACCCATGTTGGAAGTAATTCCATACGTACCTTTTGCAACCATGGGAAATATAATCATGCTGACAAGAAAGCCCAGCAATGCACGTGTTCTAAACGGAATCAAGTCGCTTGAAAAAAAAGGCGCGATCAGAAACATCGATGTCATGCGGATCATCACAAGCAGAAAAGTCTGGAAATTGTTTACAAAATATTCCATTAACTACATCATACCGCCGAGTTTTGATATAAGCATAAATATTTTGCGGGTATAATCAGTAAGCATACTGATCATCCAGCCGGCAAAAAATATTATTGCCACAAAAATTGCAACTATCTTCGGAACGAAAGTAAGCGTCTGCTCCTGAATGCTTGTAGTAGTCTGAAATATTGAAATAATCAGACCGACAATCATGCCAATACCGAGAAGGGGAGCCGAAACGACAAGCGTTATCATCAAAGCTTCGCGCAGCATCTGTATCATCAGAACATCCGTCATAAATCACCTACTTAAAAGAGCGCACAAGCTCGTATATTATCAGATTCCATCCGTCCACCAGCACAAAAAGTGCAAGCTTAAATGGCAGAGAAATCATAACAGGCGGAAGCATAATCATACCCATCGCCATAAGGGCACTCGAAACAATCATATCGATAACAATGAAAGGCAAAAATATTGCAATACCCATCTCAAAGGATTTTTTAAGCTCGCTTATCATAAAAGCCGGAACTAGACAATATGTCGGAACATCATCCTGAGTTTTCGGCTTTTCAATTTTGCCGAGTTCAATAAAAAGCGCGATATCCTTCTCTCTGGTCTGACGAAACATAAACCCGCGGAGCGGCTTTATTCCGTTATCGATAAACTGTTCATTGGTTATTTTTCCGTTTATGTACGGCTGAAGAGCTGTTTCATTTATAGTTTTAAGTGTCGGAGCCATGATGAATCCGGTTAAAAATATCGCAAGACCGACAATAACCTGAGTCGGAGGCATTTGCTGCAAAGAAAGAGCTCTTCTCACGAAATCCAACACAATTACGACGCGCGTAAACGAAGTCATCATCATCGCAATCGCCGGAGCAAGACTCAGTATTGTTATTAGAAACATTACCTGAAGCGACAGAGCAACATCTTTGGGAGCCTTAGCTTCGGTAATATTAAAGGTCACTTTCGGAATCGGCATCTGAACATTATTCGCCTGCGCAAAAGCCGAAACTCCGCCGAACACGAAACAAAAAGAAATCAATGCCAGCAAAAGATATTTTTTATTCTTCATCATCTTCGCTGAGCCTCCGCAGTCTTTCTTTCTGTTTCATTATATATTCTATCTTTGATGCCTGATTTTCATTTTTATAATCAGACTTATAATTTTTCATTTCTTCGCCGAATGACGAATCATTCTTTGAATTACTTCCGGATTTGCGGTTCTTAACGGCGTCGGTTATATTGTGAATCTGTTTAAAAAGAAAATCCTGAAAACTGGTTTCTTTGAAAACAGGATCCTTGCCCGAAGCGAGACGTATTCTGTCAATTTCATCTTTTGATGTGATTTCAGACAGAAGTGAAACATTGCTGTCAGTAACACCAAGAAGCATTATTCTTCCCGCAACGTCAATAATATGAAGTGATCTGTTCTGACCAATCGGCGTAACAGAGAGAATCTTGACTGCACCCTGTCCTATTACCGGTACACCGGCCTTTTTCATCACAAACTTAAAAAATAGATAAAAACCTCCGCCCATCAATCCCACGACAAATAATGCCTTAACCATGAGCCAGCCGTAACTAGTATCCGATTCCTTCGGAGCCTCATACTCGTATAAAGGCTTTTTCCCTTCATCAGAAGTTTCGACTGCGGCAGGATCACTCTGTTCAACTGCGGATTCTTCAGAAACAGCAGTTTCCGGCTGAACCGACTCCTGTTTAGTTTGTTTTGCCTGAGTCGAATTTTTTTTCTTCGCTGCAGCAAGAGGAAGAGTCAATATAAGCGCGCAAACAAGAAAAAACGCCGTCACGCGCATTGTGTTGTTTAGTATTTTTTTCATCAAACCCCGAATTATGTCTCATCTATATATTTAAGAAAAGCCGCATTAAAGCGGCTTGAGTCAGTTGTTCATTTTCGTAAGCCTTTCTGAAGGACTTACTATATCCGTAACACGGACACCGAAGTTTTCATCTATTACGACAACCTCGCCCTTGGCTATCAGTTTATTATTTACAAGAAGATCTACCGGTTCACCGGCAAGCTTGTCAAGTTCTATGATTGAACCTTCTCCCAGACCAAGAATATCCTTAACATACTGCTTTGTTCTTCCAAGCTCAACCGTAAGATTGAGCTGAACATCCATCAATAGACCGATATTCTGCATTGCCGCAGGAGGCAGACTCTCTCCCAAAGGTGGAAATTTTACCGGACTGATGCTCATTCCCTGAGAAGCTGAATGCTGATAGTCCTGACCCGCCGAACTCTGAGATACTCCACGTTTCTGGGAAGAACCCCTTGCCATTGACGATGCTAATCCCATGTCAATGATATGGTATAGTTTTGAATTCAAAAGTCCGTCGATGCTGATATTGTAAGTTATTTTTACAAGATCTCCGAAAGGAAACTGAATCTGCCCTGCATTAGCAGCAACTGAAGTCACAGGAGGCGTAGTTGAGATTGTTCCGCCGACTCTTGCCGAAAGCTGATTTGCAACAGCAGACAAAAGAGAACCGACAAATTCTGAAAAAGTACTCTGATGAGCTTCCGACAATTCTGCCGGAGGAGTACCCGAATCATCACCAAGCATTAGAGACGAGATAAGACCGCCGTCCTGTGTGCTCATAAGAATGAGATTCTGACCATTAAGAGAACCGGTGTAGCCTACACTAACCTGAATATACTGACGGTTAAATTCAGAAAGAAGCGCGTCCTTGCTCTTAACTTCGATAACCGGATTTGTAATAGATAAATTCTTCTGTAGATAAGAAGCCATACTCGGAGCAGATACGTTCATCGCCGCGCCCAGCATATCGGCAACAGAATCTCTTTCTATTGGCGAAAGCCCCCCTCCCGAAGAAGACGATGAAGAATCAAAACCGCCCATGCCGCCGGATGACGGCAGAATATCATCTGCGCCTTTTAGTAGCGCATCTATCTCGTCTTGAGATAATGAACCGTCACCCATGTTTCCTCCAAAACTGCTTTGCGGAAAACCGCACTCTATTAATTTACTATAAATTCCTTAAAATAAATCTCTTTAATCTTACCTGAACTGAAAATGCTGTTCAGGTTACCCTTTATCTCCTCAGAAAGCGAAAGCGTATCCTCGACAGAATCAAGCTCTTCATAGCTCTTTCCTCTGAGAATAACATTTATTATATGCTGCATCTGCGGAACACGCTGAGTAATTTCCGAACTGATATCAGCATTAAATTCATAACCGAGCGAAATTGTCATTTTGACGAAATGCGGCTCGGGATCATTTGTCGTCGAAGAAAATGCCGGAAGATCATAACTCGCAAGCGGAGGAGGAGGAGGCGCAACGACTACATCCTGTTCACGCTGATAGTTTTTTTCCTGGACATGCTTGGAAACAAGATAAGAAATTCCGATTACAAGAAATATCAGCAGAACACCGCCGACAGCGTAAAGCAGAATCTTAATTATCTTGGAAAGGCCTCCGGACGACGATTTATCACCCGACGAGGAACCTTCCCCGCCTTCATCTTCCATGTCGTCTATTTTATCTTCTTCGCTCATTCGAGTTACCTTTACATAAAGAGACATAATGCCATATTATTTTTTCCTGTCAATAACTTCTTTTTTATCAGAGTTTTTGACGGAATAAATACAGGCTTTTGACTCTTCCCTCCGAATTTTGATATATTAACGCCACTCCTCATCAGGCAATGGTCTGCTTATCGACGGATCCTTACTTTCTTCCAGCCCCTTATCCCTAAGAATAATTACCTCAACTCTTCTGTTGAAAGCTCTTCCCTCCGGCGTATTATTCTCATCAACCGGCCGATACTGAGCAAAAGATACAGCCGAAAGTCTTTTCGGCTCAACTTTTTCGTTTTCGGTTAAAAATCTTAGTACATTTACGCTTCTCGCGCTCGAAAGCTCCCAATTAGTCTCGTATCTGTTCAAAGCACCCGCCGGAGTGACTTTGCTGTCATCAGTATGCCCTTCAATGCGGACGAAATTTTTAATCGGTGCGACTATCTGTGCCACCTTTTTCAACACCGGAAAAATTTCCTCCTTAAGCTTGGCACTCCCCGGATCAAAAAAAGCATCACCGGAAAGTGTAATAACCAGCCCACGCTCATCCTCAGTAACACGAACTATTTTAGACTGAACTTCGGGCTTAAACATCTCAATAGCCTTCTTGAGCATTTTGCCGAGAGATTTACCAGTTTCTGCAGACGGAAGAGTCATAACATTCAATCCCATCTCGACAAGTGAACCTTTCGAAAGAGTATTTCCTCCCGAAAGCATTCCAAGTGATCCCTGAAAAGAAGACAAAACCAGATAAAAATCACGTCCGTTCATTTCATTCGTATTATAAAGCAGAATGAAAAACGTAAGAAGAAGAGTCGTCAAATCCGACCATGACGTCATCCACGGCGGCGGCGGTGGACATTTTATCTTTCTTTTCATTATTCGCCGACCTCATTAGAAATCGCTTCACGTTCATTCGGTTCAAGATACGCAACAAGTTTATCTTTAACAAGACGCGGATTATCCCCCGACTGAATCGAAAGAGTACCCTCTATCATAATCATTTTAATCAGAACTTCTTCATTTGTTCTAAGCTGCATTTTAGTAGCAATAGGAAGACAAATTAGGTTAGCAATAATCGCCCCATAGAACGTAGTAATAAGCGCAGCTGCCATACCTGGACCGATCGCATTTTTATCCTGAATGTTTACAAGCATCAGGATAAGTCCCATCAGGGTTCCAAGCATCCCGAAACCCGGAGCGAGACCGGACAAATCCGAAATCATTGTTTTAAAGACATCATGTCTGTCCATCATCTGTTCAATTTCAGTTTCCATGATTCTGCGGACCATCTCGGGGTCTGATCCGTCAACTACGAGCTGAATCCCTTTTTTGAGAAAATCATCTTCAAGTTCGTCAAGATCATCTTCAAGTGCAAGAAGACCTTCCCTTCTAGCTTTCTCCGAAAAAGAGACGAGAGTTATTATCATTTCATTCGCATTGCTCTTGGGCGCAAAAAATACTATGCGCAAGGCCTTGGTAAGACCGAGGAACTTCGAAAGCGGAACGCTCAAAATAAGAGCAGAAAGCGATCCACCAAGAGTTACAAAAACCGACGCGGGATCCCAAAACAGCAGAAGATTACCTTTTGCCATCAATATCCCGAATACTATACAAAGAGAACCGGCAGCAAGACCGATTATCGAAGCCAAATCCATAGCAAAACCTCACAAAAAGCGCATAGTAATATCCCGTTTATTATTCGGCAGTTTAGACAATGCTCAATAGTTTTTTTTAAGCCGATAACAGATAGCACTATGAAAATAACTTGCTCTATTTTATAAAGCATGTTAAAGTAGCTGTACTTATTTACCGATAATTTACTCAACCTCGGACAATTTCGGGCACAAACATTTTACCGGAGATTATTGATGAAAAATACGGCCGTCGAGTTTCTGCATCAACCGGAATCAAAAAACTGGTTTGAGCTTTATTCGATTAATTTCTGCGACAAAAAAAATAAAATTTACGGCAATGCGGAAATTGAAATTCTAGCTAAAAAAAATAAAATTAGATTTTCATGGCAGGCATGCGTAGATCAGACCGAATACTCCGAAGAATGTGAAACAGATTTTGACGGAAACTTCAACGCAAAGAAAATTTCATCCCCCATCATGAAATATACAATAATACAGCCCTGTGAAAATTTCAAACTCGAACTTAAAAACTCTAAAATTAAAATCGATCTCGATATTTCAGGTCTTTTCTCAATATACGATTATCCGCTCGCACCCGACAAGGACGGCAACGTAGAGCGTCTTGCTTTTGAATCAAAGATGTGGAAAAGAATCGAGCAAAGGTGCAAATTCTCCGGTACTGCTGAATATAAATCAAAAGAAAAGAAAATAACAAAGAAGATTGACTGCTTCGGACAAAGAGAAAAACACTGGGGAGAAAAAAGCTTCGACTCTCTCAAAAGCTACAGCAGATACATGATTCAGCTTAGAGACATGTCTTTCAGCCTAACATGCATTAATTTCGGAAACACTGTTTTATCCTCCGGTTATATGTCAAAAAAAAGCGGAAACATGCCCATCGATGAGACAGAACTTGAACATATCGACATCAACAAGGAAGGTCTTCCTGTAATAAGTGAAATTTCATACACGGATTCTTTCGACGAAAAGGATCTTATAGTCTCCAACAGGATTCATTCATTCCGATACAAGCCCGTAACGATGGGGAAAAACACATTTCAGCATTTCAAAAGTTTCTCCGAATATTCCATCGTCGGAGCATTGAAAAAGGGCATTGGATTTGAAGAACACTTCATTCATTCGTCTTTTATGCCGGTAATCTGCGGCGATAAATAAATGACCGTATTTTCATTTACACGGGATTATCTCAAAAAAATATTCCCTTTTCTTTCAATTCTTGCCTTACTTCTTGGTCTTTCAGCCGTTTTCAATACTTTTTTCAGATGGGACGGCATTTTTGTTATTCTTAGAGTTTATCTCTATTCGATGTCTTTTCTTCTGATATACAATGCACATTCATCGCAAAAAAGTGACTTTCTGGAAAATTATCAAAAGAATATCGGACGAAAAAGCGGTTATCTAATTTATTCATTTGAAAGCAAGATTCTGCCCTATGCTATTATTTATATCTTCGTAATTCTATTCGGACTGGTTTCATTTGTTGACGTATCTAATAATTTCAACATTGCTCTTTTGAAATTCTTTGAAGGCAAATACACAAACCTTATGATGTACTGCCTCTTCCTCTCTCTTCTTCTTCGATTTCAGAACAGCTTCATTCAGGCAGCTGCCATTTTCATAATATCACTAATATCATTTTTCTGGGCAGACTACTGGTTTCAAAAAAACGTCGATGAGGGGATACATTATTCTATTTATAAATTTATAAAACTCAATGTTTTTTTCTTCTTCGTTCTCTGGGACAGCAGTTCGCGCAGGATGAAACTCATTAAATATGCTTCATCCGCGCTTGCTGTATCCATTTTAGTTTTCGGAGGCTCTATTCTTTTTCTCCGCACAACATTTGATTTCAGCTCTGACATTTCGGCAAAAAAAGAAGCTGGGAATATTCTTGTCCGCATGGGCTATTCTGTACCTCTTAACTTCCTTGCATATAATGCATATTCACAAAAAAACAATGAAGATCTCATTAAACTTAACAGGTTTTTCGAAGCATATAATAAAACTTATCCGTTTTCAAATGAAGAATGGAAAACATTAACTTTTTACGGAAGCATGCAAAGCGCAGAAAAAGCTGCTTATCTGATAAACCGATGGAACAAAAAAATAGACTATAAGGAACTTGTTGATTTCGCATTCAAAGCTGCTTCAAGTGAATCATCTATTCTGGATGGACTCAATGAATATACAGTTCTTACATCAAGAATGATAACCGGTAATGAATCCTACTTAAAGGATAAAATATCAGCATCAGGGAAAAGTTTTACGATTTGGGGAATTCAGGTTTTAGGTTTGTCCAAAAGCAAACAAAGCATTCTGTTTCTGGTAAAATATCTTTCGAATATTGACAAGTCTGTTTCAACTGTCGCATATTCTGCTTTAAAAAATATTACAGGAAAAGATCCCGCAAAAGAAAGCAATAAAAACATCAATTCGGCTGAAGTGATAAAAGAATTCAAAGACATTTATCTATATAGGGACACAGTTGACGAATAGGACATTTTTGACATAAAGGCTTCCGTGCTTTGCAGAAAGTTCTTCCATGAGTTATCAGATACAAATGAGAGGATGACCAGAGATCGCGCGGAATATTGCGCATGAGATCCTCTTCGATCTTTTTAACGTCTGTATGGACAGAGAATCCAAGCCTTACTGAAAGCCGCGCTACGTGTGTATCCACAGCTATCGCCGGTATACCGAAACCATGAGACAAAATCACATTCGCACTTTTTCTTCCCACGCCCGGCAGAAGAATCAACTTCTCCATAGAAGACGGAAGCTCTCCGTTAAAATCTTCAACGACACGTCTCGATAGCGAAATTACAGAACGGGCCTTAACTTTATAAAAACCCACACTTTTAATTATTCTCTCAACATCCCCTATATCCGCTGATGAAAGTTCTTCAAACGAAGGATATCTCTCAAACAGATTCGGCGTAACACGGTTAACCTGGGCATCAGTTGTCTGAGCGGATAGAACTACAGAAATACATAGTTGATAGTTGTTATTGAAATTCAGCGGAGGAGAGAGTTCTCCGTAATAATCGGCAAGCGACTGGATTATACTTTTAAAATCAGGCTTTTTCACATCTGTTTCAGCATGAAAAGCGAATCTTTTTTGCGTTTCTCGAAATCCCAGAGCGACAGATAATCTTTTTCCATAAATCCGCAAAGAACTTTGTCACTATAGTTTATTGCTAATATTCTTTCAAGAAACTGTCTTGCCGAAACAAAATCCTTGTTCTGTTTTTTTATTTCTGCCATAAGATAAAGAGCCTCAAAATGCGATGGATTCAAACTCACGGCTTGAGAAAAATATTTGATAGCTTTTTCGTTATCATAATACTTCATATAAGCCAGCCCCGCTCCAAAAGCCACGTCATAATGAATATATCCGCCGGCAATCATATCTTCAAAAGCCAGAGCAGACTGACGGTATTTTCCAGACCGGTATAAACGCCACGCGGTATGCAGCTCAGAATTAGCTTTCGCTGAACCGAAACGACTGTAAGAAGGAACCGGTTCCGTCCGTGAAGGTTTCTGCGGAACTGTTATTTCTTTAGACTTATTTGCCGGTGCCGAACAGGAAAACAAAATTAATGCCAAAAGAATATATCTTATTTTATACACCAAACTCTCCGTATGTTTTGTTATAACTGTCAGCAAACAATCTGAGAGCCCCGGCTCTGTGACTTATAGTATTTTTCAGTTCGGATGGTATTTCTGCCATGGTCTTATTATATTCAGGAAGAAAAAAAACCGGATCGTAACCGAATCCTCCAGAACCGAAAGGAGTCTTTGCAATTATACCCTCACATGTAGCTTCAAATACGGAAAGAGCTCCATCCGGCGAAACATGAGCAATGGCGCATACAAAACGCGCAGTACGTTTATCATCGGGAATATGTTTCATTTTTTCAATTAAAGCGGCGTTTCGTTGCGAGTCGGTTTTCAAATTCATATACCGCGCAGAATAAATCCCAGGTTCTCCATTTAGCGCATCAACAACCAAGCCCGAATCATCTGCAATAACATGTGTAGAAAAGATTTCCGCTGCAGCGCGGGCCTTTATGACGGCATTCTCCGCGAAAGACATACCGGTCTCTTCGGGAATATTTATCTGCCTCAATACAGACATTGGTATTACCCTAACACCTGACGACGCCGGAAAAAATTTTTCTATCTCGCGGATTTTGCCGTTATTAGCAGTTGCAACCGTAATAATCATAATGAAAACGGTATAAAAAAGAGTTTTTTTTGCCAAGCATTTTATTCCATGGAAATAAAAGCAATAGTCCTTCCGTAATTTGCTCCGTCATCCGAAAAAGAAATTACCCTAGTATCTTTTGAAAGAATATCATGAACGATCTTTTTTTTAAAGAAAGCTCCTTTGCCGTGAATTATGACAATACTTTTTAAACCATCTCTGATTGATTCTTCAATTAAAACATCAATCAGAAAAGGAATATCTTTTGCAGTAAAACAATGAAGATCAAGCTCTCCTTCAAATTCACTCAAAGCACTTTTACACAAATGAAAGTCATATCTTCTTTTCTTCCATACTTACCGATAAAACTTCCTGTCTCGCTTTTTAAACGACAGAGAATTTCTTCGACATCAGGCTTAGATGAAGAAATGACATCCATTGCCCTCTTTAATCCGAAATGATTTGAATTTTCGTCACGGAGATTAATTATTCCATCGGTAAGAACAACGAAAATATCGCCGCTTGCAAGCTGAACTCTTATTTTTTTCGCTTTTATGTTTTTATTTGCCGAGTCTGAACCGAAAGCATGTGTATTATATTTCAGATAATAGCTTTTTCCGCCCCGCAAAAGAACAGGATAGGCAAACCCGCTGTTAACAAATTCTACAGCTTTATCTGTCGGAGAATAAAGAGCGTAAAAAAAGGACACATCACTGAATAGATCACTTTTTTCTATTATGAAGTTTTCGATATCCCTAGAAAGATATAAAGGAGATTTTCCCGTCGTTTTAGCAAAAGCTTTTGCAGCCCCTGCCATAAAACTCGCCGAAATAGCTCCGGGTACACCTTTCTGATGAATATCACCGAGAATGAATCCGACAGCCTTATCATCAAACTGAATTACATCATAAAATTCTCCGCCGATTTCACGCGCCGGAATTGTTTCGGAGGCAATATCAATTCCGGAAATAGTTCCTCGAAACGGCCTGAGAAAGATATCATATATTTTCTTTACTGCTGAAATTTCATTCTGAATTTTTTTCTCTTCAATGGCTTTCTCGAAGAAAATTGCGTTTTGCACGGCAAGAACTGCCTGATCGGCAAATTTAAGAAAAAGTTTCATATCTTCTTCATCAAATTTCTCTTTATCAACGCAATTAATTCCCTGAATCACGCCTATCAGCTTTCCTTTGAAAAGAAGCGGCGCACAGATCACCTGTCTTGTTTTGAATCCTGTTATTCTATCGAAATTAGCATTAAAACGCTCATCCTTGTAAACGTCATCTATAATAACAGGAGTCTTTGTTCTGGCGCACCAGCCTACAACACCCTCGCTTGTTTTTGTTCTGAACTTTTCAGCAAGCTGATCACCGGCATCTCCAAGAGCAACTTTGAAAACAAGTTCATCCGTAGTCTCATCGTAAAAAAGAAGACTGCTTGCTTCGGTATTCATTATTTCCTTAATAGCGTTCATGACCGCGGAAAGAAGTTTTCCGATATCAAGAGTCGCGTTGATCATTTTCGTAATTTCCGTAAGCAGTGTAAGATTCTTGTTCTGCCGCTTAAGCAGTTCTATCTCTGAAATCTGTTCAGACATCATGCACCCCGATTGTTATATTAATCCTGTATTTATAGTGCTTATATGGAACATTTTTAAAATTATTGCAAGCACAATTAGTTATAAAATGAAACAATCTTAAGCTTCCGGGGATTCATGAAGAAGCGGCAAAACGGGATATATCTCCGTGCGGAACATTTGATTTATCGGCATAGAGGACAATATTCATGCGCATCTAATTTCTTACAGCCGTAATAATGAGGGTCTTCATGATTCAGTCAGTCAGCATATTATACAATCTTTTTTTATTTTTACTCTAATTTTTTATTGACCGGCTCAATCGCTTAGCACTATCTCAGCAAGTGGGGTTTTCATACACAACACTGATTTTTTGAAGCACGCGACTTTGACAGATCGGTGTTTTATTGATGAAATTCCCATATGTTAAATAAAGGAGTATGTTCGGATGAAAAGAAAGTTAATCAGTCAATTGGTTGCGATAGGAATCTGCACAGCCACTTTTTTCGGCTGCGCAGAATCGGCTGACAGCGACGAATCGTTTCAGATAATGTCGGACGAAATTATCGGGATAGAAAAGTCTTACGCTCTGACGGATACGACGCCGATTTCGGCTTCCGCCGAAGGAATGTATAAGAATCAGAAGTACGTATTGTCCCTCAAAAGCGACAAGGGCTTCAATGTTGTGAATAACGACACTGTAATCTACACCGCGTCGGTAACTGCAGACGGTGTGCCGGTATCGGACGGATCGATTCTTTTTAAGATATTTAAGGAATACAATGACGGCACGGAGTTTAATACGGTTTGGAAGACAGTGACTTTGGTGAACGGAAAGGCCGTACTTGTTCAGGATTTGTGCGCTGAGTATCTGTATGAAACTCAGAGATACAGAGTGAAGGCGATATACAAACTTCCTGACTCAAGCGAGATTTCAACTGGATTTAATCAACTTGTCGGAACGTATGATGCGAAGATGAAAGTAGAGATGTCTCCGACTGTCGCACATGGCGGAGAAACAGTTCAGTTCACCGTGAGCTTTAACATTCCCGGGAACGTGCCGATCCCGGCCGGCGAAATCCATGTGCTATTGAGGGGAGCGGTCAGTTTGAGTAAAGATATTCAGTTGTCCGGCGGGAAAGCGACATTCCCAGTCACATTCCCAAAATCAGGACCCGGTGGCGCGGTTGATATCCTGGTGTACTACCAGGATAAGAGCTATCAGTGCGGAAAGAGATTCATGGTGATTCCGGATTACAATGACGGTGAACAGATCGCGCCGGGAGACGCGGTTGCAGATAAACCAGCGACAAGCTCGAAATCGGCTGACGGATACACGATTACTCTTTCATCGGACGAAGGTTATTCGCTTGTGACAAATCAACCGGTGGTATACACGGCGACAGTAAAAAAGGATGACGGTACTCCCGCTGAAGGAGAAGTCAAATTGTCCATTGAGAAAGAATACAGAGACTGGACCAGTGACGAAGTTTTCAGTTTAACGTACGATATCATCAACGGGAACGCTGTATACGTAGTTGATACCTACGCGGATTATCTTTATGACACACAGGATCTTACAGTGAAAGCGATATATACCATGCCGAACGGAAAAAAGCTTTCTACCTCATTCAGCCAGAACGTCGGATTTGGGAAACCCTCGTTCTCAATCACACAAAATCCTCAAGTGATATGCGCAGGAGACACCGCGACGTTCATCGCCAAACTGACAGCCCCGGCACAGGCTCCTGCAATCACCGGCACGCTGAATGTCACGTTCGTTGAGGACGGTGTATACGATCCAGAGATTGAAGTGCCCATGATAAACGGTACTGCGACATTCACCCGACAAATCGGAACCTCACCCGTCGAAGTACGGCTTTATTACGCGGATAGTTCATACAAGACCGCGAATGTCTTCACTGTGATTGCCTCGAAATACCGTTTAGGCGACGTCAATGACGATGGTTCGGTGGACGCTATTGATATGGCGCTCCTTAAAAAATATCTATTGAATGAATTGGACAGTCTTCCGCATCATGATTACAGAAAGGTCGCGGATGTGAATGGCGACGGCGAAATCGATTCGATAGACTTCGCGCTGATCAAGTCGTATCTGCTCGGAAAGATCACGAAATTTCCTGCGGACATGTGAATCAGTTCGGATAACAGGTATCTGTAAACAATGCAAATCAGGGCCCGGCAGGAATCTTTTCTTCCGGGCTTTTTCACACACAGGAGAAGGCCTTCTGTATATCCTTGAAAATCCCGGACGCTGAAAGGTAAATGAAGTATAAAACCGGCATAGCACATTCGCGCTTCCCGAATAAACGAACATACAAATGGATTACTCTGGATATTTTTCCCCAAAAATCAAAAATATAAAAATCTTTTAAAAAATGAAATTAGCAAGGCGGTCAAAAAATGAACAATAGACTTCTCAAATACATGTGCTATCGGACGCCATATAATTTTTTCAATTTACACGTTGCACTTCATTCTAGAAGTTGAACAGAAGGTGAGATCAAAATATGAAATTCTAATTGACCGGCTAAATCGTGTAACATTATTTCAACAGATGACTCTTTATGTAAGATACACTGATTAATTTGCCGCATGAGACTAATTTAACACTTGACAGCATCAATCATAATATACGCTATGATATATTTAAATAACTAAATAGAGGAATAATTATGCATTATAAGATCACAAAAATACTCTTTGCATTTGCAATAACATTTGTCCTATTCGGGTGCGCGGACGAATCAAAAGAAGAAGATCCAACGTATTCTTGTAATATCACCTTTGAAGGAATCGATTACACTTTAACAACAAACAATCCCGTAATAAGTTCTACAGATTTATTTTGGATTAGTTTTGATGGAGAAGATGACATGTGGCTCTCTATCGAACTTCCTAAATCTGTTACACCGGGAACGATTTATTCAAACTCTGATAACAGTTTTAATACCGTTTCAGATCTTGAACTATTATTTTATAGTAATAATCCGTATTTGGGAGGATTATCTCCTGCATATGACAACTCTAATCTATTTTCACTCACTGTATTAGAGATTACTTCCAGTTCAATGACTGTTTCCTTTAATGGTTATATATCAGATTCATTAAAAAAATCTGCATATCAAATTAGCGGAAATTTCACCATAGATATTGACTAATTTAACAGAGTTATTATATTCTAAGATAAACTCCAATATTCAGATTTTAAATCTAAACATCAATTCATTATAACAATCGGAACACCGCCAAAAGCCGTGGTTCCGATTGTTATAATTTTGAATATGATATGAAAAAATGGCTAACAGCTTTTTTCATACAATTTCCTGAAAGAAAATATACCATAAGACATATCGGTGTCGAAAATATGTTCGATATATTTGGAAATAACACCGTGTTCGTTTATTTTGATTTGAAACTTACTGACAGAAACGGAATGAAAGCGGCGAATAGCGGCATTTCCGTGATTACCATCAAAGGAAGTAAAGCTGTAAATGAAGTAATATTTTTAGAAGTTACCGATGGAGACGAATATAAAAGATCATGGGATGATATCGTGTAGCAGCAATTGATCAATTTTTCAGGCAGGTCAACAGACATTTTCAGCACAGGTGACCCGAATAAGTTCAAATTCTAATTGACCGGTTCAATCGTTTAACATTATACACTTAAATGTACTCAATCGCTAAAAAGGAAATCAAACATGAAAAAAAGTCTTACTGCCTTATTTCTCACTGTTCTAACAGTTTTTATTTCAGCAGCACCCGCCGGTCCCGGCGACCCTCGCGAGTTGGTGGATAAAAAGTTCGTTAATTTGCAGCGCTTGGTTCGAACAAAACCCATTACTGCCAAAAATCTCGAGAAAATTAAGTCAATGGTTAATGATATTTTTGATTTCCAGATGCTTGGTAAGAGGGCGTTACCAAAAGAGACATGGGAATCCTTGGACAAAGCAAATAAGACATTATTCATTAGCGAATTCCGCCGCATGGTTGAAAATGTCTCGATAAAAAAACCGGACATTTATCTCGCTGATTCATGCACCTACGACCCGACTTACTATAGCACAAACAAAAAGGACGCCGAAGTCACCGCCCATGTCACATACAAAGGACGGGAATTTATCCATGTCTACAAATTTAGCCTGATTGACAACAAGTGGCATTTATGGGATTTGGTGATTGATGACCTGAGCACCGCCCGCACTTATCGGGAGCAGTTCGCGAAAATACTGGAAACCAAGTCCTTTGCAGAGTTGATGAGCATCATCAAAAAGAAAGCCGACACAAATAACTGAAATCTACATATTGTGGCATGCTCATGCACCACAGAAAAATGTCAGATTTAAAATTACCGGTCAAGATAAAGGTTTTAATTTCAAGGGAATAAACAGCGTATTCCTATCAGAATCCCGCAACTGCGGGATTCTGATGGCCAAGAACATTTCCGATTCAACAAGTTTCAAAAACAAAGAAAGTGAAAAAAGTGATTCCGATAAACAGTTTAGAATTTAACATTTACATCCGCACTGTGAACAGCCGCCCGTTATATCATCATGAAAACTTTTAACCAGATCGTTAATATCCGTTTCACCGGAATACTTCTTTAAAATATTTTTTACCGAATCAAAGTTCATGTCTCCTGAATCATAGATTTTCTTTAGATCCAGATAAGCTTCTTCAATCTCTTCTTTCTTAATAGCTTTTTTACCATTTTTATAAAATATATCCGCAAGCAAAATCTGACTTAGCCCATCATGTATTATTCTATTATAAGCGTCTTGATAATTCATATATCCTCCTTTAACAATGACATAATAGCACAAAAAGGATTATTTTCATTTTAAACTATCGGAATTTCATTATCTCACAAACCCAGCATCTTTTTCACCTTTTCAATGCCGTCATTGCCCCAGGTTTTTTTCAAAAAACCTTCCCTTCCAGATCCTTCCTTGTATAACTTGTATTTAAGAGGATGAATCTTGCAGTAGTTCTGATGATATTCCTCAGCCTTGTAAAAATCTGATGCGGGAAGTATTTTCACCACTATCGGTTTGTTAAAAATTCCCGATTTATCTAGGATTTCTTTAGAACGTTCGGCTCTTTGCTTTTGCAGATCATTTGTATAAAAAATAGCTGTGCTGTACTGACTTCCGCGGTCAGCAAATTGACCGTCAGGGTCGGTCGGATCAATCTGCGCCCAGAAAATTGCAAGAAGTTCATCATAGCTGATTCTCTGCGGATCGTAAGTTACTTGCACCGCTTCATAATGCCCTGTAAGACCTGTTGATACTTCTCTATACGTCGGATTTTTTGTTTTACCGCCGGTATAACCGGATACGGCACTGATAACACCATCAACAGAATCAAACGGCGTTTCGACACACCAGAAACAACCTCCAGCAAAAATCGCGGTTTCTTCTTTCGGATTTGCAGTCACACATGATTGTATCATAAACACACCTACCACGGGCGCGAATATCTTCAGCAATAACTTTGACATAGCACCCTCCATCAGTATATGTCAATATACTGAATTATGGAAAGAAGTCGAATTTTTTAAAGAAGCAATGGTAGTTTGATTTGATTCTTGATATGTACTTTTCTGACATATGATACAGCCACACACAGCGCAACTCGTCTCAATATATTATATAGGATTATCATTGCAGAACGGATTTAAACATACATAAATCTCACCATCGATACCGACAACCTAGCACAGCTCAACCGCACTACGTTATACAATGATTCAGCAAATCAACTCTTGCGCAATCTCTTCAATTTTATGGAGAATATCCGTTCTTTTCGCGATATCTCCCTTGAACTGAACTCCGCAAGCCTGCACTGTGTAGCTTGTGTCAAAACCGTGTATCCCTATCAGACGACTGTACTTAGTTGAAATATCGTTATATAATTTTTCATCAGGATTTCCCTGTGACAGAAGAAAAACTATTTTCTTACCTGACTTCAGCCTGCTTACATTTTCCTTATTCCAGAAGTCAGGCACATAGAATGAATAGATTCTATCGATAAATCCTTTCATCTGGGCAGTTACATCTCCGTAATAAACAGCTGATGAGAGGATCAGAATATCAGTATTTGCAATCTCATTCAAAACCTCTGTCAGTCCGTCTTTTAATATGCACGATACCGAAGACGGCGTTTTGCAGCCCATGCAGCCCTGACATCCCCGATAATTCATTTCGTTCAAATGGTACTTTCTGACATCACCACCGTTTTTATCGAATATTTGCGCAAGATAATTGCCCATATATTCGCTGTTTCCTCCACTACGAGGACTCCCGAAAAGCGCAGTAATTTTCATAATATAATCTCCTTGCAATAAATGAAATTCCGAACAATGAAACCCCATACTTTCTATTCATACATCTTAGCACGGCTGTCTATGGTGTATTAAACAAGTTTATGACAAATCACGCAATTTTGATTTCTAAATTGACAGTTTATGAATCAAGTTCACTGTAAAAACATGAATCAAAAAAGCAGCGCAAATAGCGTTTCGATATCCCTATTGAAACAGATGGCAAGTTATGTTTCTCGCCTGAATATCGACTTACGAGAAGTTCTTCATTCAGTTGGAATATCTCCGAATATTCTTTCGCTTACTGAAGGAAGAATATCTTCAGAGGATTATTCTCGTATACAAAACGAAATTGTTAAGATTACCAAAGACCAATATTTTGGATTACACATGGGTGAAATTACCGAACCAGGAAGCTGGTCTGTTCTCGGCTACATTCTGCTAAACTGTGCGACAATAGGCGGATCACTCTATAAGTACGAAGAATATTCAAAAATCATAGGAACATATCTAAAGGCACACATTTCACGATTTTCCGGGAAAATTAAAATCTCCTTCATTGAAACAGGCACCATGACTTCTGCAAGCAGACACTGTTCAGATGCAGCACTTTCCGCACTCGCACATATGCTGAACAGGCTTGCCGGCAAGAGACTCTTTCCAATTGAAGTTTTATTCTCATACAATAAACCTGATTCAGTGATTGAATATGGAAGAATTTTCAGTGCACCAATTTCATTTTCGTCAGGCGAAAACGCTTTACTATATGACTCGTCTATCGAGTCAATACCGATTGTCCTCGCTAATCCCTCTTTGCTCAATCATCTTGAGGAATACGCCGAAAAACACATCATGGGCGTGGAAAGACAAGGTAAATTTTCTACTTTAGTATCGCGAAGTATAATTGATTCCATCGGAAAAGATCTGCTAACCGTTGAAGCCGTTGCCTTTAAATTCTCGATTAGTCCAAGAACATTGCAACATAAACTCAAAACCGAAAACACCGACTTCAGCACATTACTTCGGAAAATAAGAAAAGAACTTTCAAAAAAATATCTCTCTGAACACCAGACAATAGATGAGATATCATATCTTCTCGGTTTTGCCGAGCCGAGTATCTTCAGGAAGGCTTTTAAAAAGTGGACTGGGCAAACTCCGGGCCAATACATGAAAGAGATTGAAAAATAACTTCGTTAAATTTTTTCCTTTTGTTATTTGTTACACATTTCGAATCAATAATATTATTTCAATTGACCGTCTTAATCGAACGATTCCATACCAATAATCATGTATTTTTTGACACATGACATTATGAAAGATCGGTATTTTAAAAATGAAATTTTTACATATAAACAATTATTCAATTTAAGAGAAATTGACTGATTGCAGTCGCGGTAGCCAATGAAAAAGTATTACTTTGTCAATTCAACTGCAATTATCAGGCATGGTTCCGCAACTTCAATTCAATAGGATTTGGTTCAAGATAGTATTGCCCCGCAAGATATTTTTCGTCGTATATGCGCACGTAATGACGGATTAGTACAAGCGGTGCAATGAGCGGTATGAGTTCCCTACCATATTGTTCAATTATTTCTTTGAGCTCCTTTTTTTCATCGCTGTTTAATTCTTTTCTAAAATATCCCGCCATGTGTTGAAGGACATTAACGTTTTTCTTCACAGTCGCTTTATGCCGAAGGGCTTCCATGAACATGGTCTCATATCCGGATATGAAATCCTTCCTGTTGGTGTTTTTAATATCGCTGACAAGTTTCCCCAGTTCTTTTAACATTGAAGGATTATGCGCCATCAGCAGATACTTGTGCTTTGCGTGGAATTCAATGAAATCAGCCAACCCTGGGTTGTTTCTGTTTAATTCTTTCCACCGCCTGAAGGCGAAGATACGGACTATGAAATTTTCTCTCAATCCTATGTCGTTGAGTCTCCCTTCTTCTTCTACTGGTATGATCGGAAAACGTTCCATGAAGGCTTTGGCGAACAGTCCTGATCCTGTCCGGCGTGAATAACCTCTATCATCATATATTTTCACGCGTTCCATACCGCTTGAAGGAGAATCACTTTTGAAAATGAAACCATCGAGATTTTCTTCTTCCAGTTCGCTCAGCCTGCCCGTAATCCAGAAGTTCATTTTGTCAGTTTGATCTATTTTCGTTTTCTGCGTGATGAGACGAACTCCGTCATCACTCCCGAGGAGCCGCATTGCTTCCCGAGGAATACCGAATCCCGCTTCGACTTCAGGACACACCGGAATGAAGTCCATAAATTTTCCGAGGATATCGGTGATATATCTGTCATGCTTGTGTCCGCCGTCATACCGGACATGATTGCCCAAAAGGCAGGAGCTTACACCGAGTTTTATCCTGTTTTCCATACAACTCATTCTATACTGAGTGTTGATAAAATGCATTAAAAAATATTATTAAATAAGCTGTTCAACAGCGTGACGCTATGTCAATAGACGAATCTTCCCATGCACAACACAGCTTTTTGGCCGCATAAAATTATAAGATGTCGGTGTTTTAAAAAGAAAATCGATTTGTTTACATTACCGTAATCTTAAGATAAAATCAATTATTGAAGGAAGTTCTCAAAAGGGGTATATTAAACTATCAATGGAGGACAAATGATGATAGAACCCGTAAATATGAGACCCGTTTGGGAAAAGATTCTTGAGTATGCAACATCACCAGTGCAGGGGACTCTTTCGCGCAAGCAACGCAAGGGCGTAAAGATTCAAATCAACGACGGAGCAGTACTTGAGAACGCAACTGTCTTCATGAGCAATGAATTTATACGTTTTACCCAGAAAAACGGAAACGAGAATGTTAACAGCTACTACGCATGGGAAGGTGTACAACAGATAAAAACTATCAGTCCGCAAGAAGACTAAAAGAGGATAACACCATGCCAACGAAAGACTAATACTTGATATGCGCGCTAATCCGAATCAACTAAACGCTGCTTAGGAGTGCGCAGATTCATTAGTTCTTAAAAAGTATTTTTCATCGCTTGGTAATGTTTTGAGAACTTTGAATTGGAAGTGTCATCCAATTCAAAGTGCCTCGATGCAATGAATGGGGAATCAGCCCCAGTTAATCCAGCATTCGTTTTATTCTGCCAAATAGAGATTTATTTTTCTTTTTGGTAGAAGTCATTTTCTTCGGAGTTTTGGTTTTTTTTATCGCTTTTAGTTTCTTTGGTTTCTTGGCAGTTTTTACGATTTTCTTTTTCTTGATTGTCTTAACAGTTTTTTTCACAGCAGTTTTCTTTTTTTTAACTGCCTTTATCTTTTTTTCAACCGGAGCTTTAAAAAAGGTATTATGGAATTTTCTTTTCTTCAGGGAAACAAGCGTACGTGCAATCAAATCATCGGAATCAATTTGTTTGTATGTAGATTCTATGAAATCAAATGACAGATGAGCAAGCCCACAGCGCAGATAACTGGTGAGTTTCTCCTGTGAAGCACCCTGCTTCTGAAGCATGAGAAGCCACTTGCGGAGAGCAAGCTCGCCTTTTGCAAAAGTATCTTCGGATAAAATACGTCCGGTTTTCTTCATCACAGAATTCAGCTTTTTATGAACAAGCAAATAATCAGCCTTGTATTGCTTGCTTATTATCTTACTTTCGACAAGCTTATCATCAAGCTTCTGAACAATTTTTCTCTCCGCCATATCTCCCCCCTGTTTCAATTCTTTATAAGCACGCTAGAGAATATCTTTCTTAGGTTGTTTTGTAAAGCAACTTATCAACAGAGCAACAAAGAAATAACAATCATACTGATAGAAGAAGAAAACGAAGAACAATCCTGTTAAATTGTAATTGACCGGCTCGATTACAAAAAGTTATTATTGCAGTTAAGTCTTACTGTGCTGGACACGATTTTTATTACATCATGGGATTATAGAGAATCAATATTTCAGAGAGGAAATTTATTTATGTCTAAATCACTCCCGACTACAACAAAAACAATGAAGTCTTCCGGCTGGATAATAACCAGCGCTGCTCTTGGAATAAACCTCTTATTAGGACTTCTTTACGCATGGAGCGTATTTAAAAAAGCCCTTGTAGCAGAATGGGGCTGGAACGATGTTACTGCTTCCCTTCCCTTTACTGTATCTGCCGCTATATTCGCTTTTATGATGATTTTTGCCGGAAGGGCACAGGATAAATTCGGTCCCCGTATTGTAGCACTTCTGGGCGGAGTAATGTTCGGTGCCGGATTAATTTCATCGGGGTTTACGCAAAGCCCGGCCGTAATGGTAATTACATTCGGCGTAATTGGCGGCATAGGCATCGGGTTGTGCTACTCGGCTACCACACCATCTGCCATCAAATGGTTCAGCTCATCAAAAAAAGGAATTATATCAGGTATTGTAGTTTCCGGCGTCGGCCTGGCACCTGTTTATATGGCTCCGCTTACTGCGTACTTCCTTAAACAATACGGAATTCAACATTCGTTTATTATTCTCGGAGTTATTGCACTCACAGCAATCACGCTCTTCTCTCTGATTTTGAAAAATCCTCCTTCCGGTTTTGTTCCGGCGCAGGCCTCTGCTTCTCAAAAGACTTCAGCACCTGCAAGCCGTAATTTTACATGGTCTGAAATGCTTAAAAAACGTCAGTTCTATCTTTTGTGGATCATCTATCTTCTTTCGGCGACTGCCGGGCTTATGCTTATTGCTCACATGGCAAGTATTGCAGGTACTCAGGCAGCCTGGAAAGCAGGCTTTATTCTCGTTGTCGTATTATCCGCTTTTAATGCCCTTGGTCGTGTAGTCGGCGGTTTTCTGTCTGATAATATCGGACGCAAATCAGCACTTATATTAGTATTGCTGCTTCAGGCTTGTAATATGTTTATTTTCACCTATTACAATACAATTCCTTCGCTGGTTATCGGCGCTTCGCTGGCGGGTCTGGCTTACGGCTCCCTCTTCTCTTTAATGCCGTCTATTACAGCCGATTTCTTCGGCATTAAAAATATGGGCGTAAACTACGGGCTTATATTTACCGGTTGGGGTATTGCTGCAGTTATCGGCCCCATACTCGGCGGTGTCGTTGTAATGAAATCAGGTACATATACCGTGTCATATATTCTAGCGGGCGTTTTACTGGTAATAGGAACGCTATTAACGCTGATGATAAAAGCACCTGAGACTCAGAAGTAAATACATGTTTTTTTATAAATTTATCCGGCAATTTTAATAGCATTAAGCTAAACCAGCAAACGCGTCTTTCCATACAAGACGCGTTTTTTATACCCGCATCTTGATTATCAATCTATTCTTTGCTATAATTTAATGACAAAAAAATAAAAGGAGATATTATGTTAAGAATGATATCCGTTGCGGAAACTTCCGATATCAGCTTTTCAGATGCGGTTCAAAAAGCAGTTAAAGGGCTGATTGATAAAGGAGAGAACGTTCATTTTTTTAAACTTCAGGAACAAAGAGGAACAGTAAAAAACGGCAAACTTGAATACCAGGTGATCGTACAGATATCAGTAGAATAAAAAAAAGAGTGCAGGACAATGCATGTTTTTTTAATTCCATATTATTACTGACAACGGTTATAATGAACAAGAATGCTCAATCAGGAATAATGCTATGAAAATAATTTATTTTATTTTATCGTTTATAATTTATTCAGCATTTCTGAATGCTTCAGCATGGATCGACATCGAAAGCGGTGCAGTTTTCACAGCTTATAATGACGTGCAAATTCCCAGCGACAATGGCACGAAATTTTCATTGAAAAATGACATCACACCTAAAACGAGACCGTTTTACAGAATTCAAATCGGGTACCGTTTTAATGAAAGACACAATCTATTTGCCCTTTATGCACCACTTACGATAAAAAGCAGTTCGCGAATATCCAGGGACATCTCATTCCAGGGGACAACGTTCACTGAAGGGTCGGATGTAAATGCTACGTTCCGTTTCGACTCATACCGTTTAACATATACATATACCTTTTACCGGACGGAAAGTTTATATTTTTCAGCAGGTATTACAGGAAAGATCCGTGATGCAGAAATAAAGTTAAGCGATGCAGAAAAATCCGCTTCACGTAAAAACACAGGTTTTGTTCCGCTAATACATGTGAATATAGAGTGGTTTCCCAAGAATAATATAAGTTTTATGATTGATGGAGACGGCCTTGTTGCGCCTCAGGGACGTGCGGAAGATTTTCTGTTCGCTTTTAAATATCACTTTGATAATAATATAGATATCAGGGCAGGATACCGTTTTCTAGAGGGCGGTTCAGACGGCGGAGGCGACGTATATACGTTTTCAATGTTCAACTACATCATTTTAGGCGTTCAATACCGTTTTTAAAATTTCATTATCATATTTACCTTTATATTTCAATTGACCTGTTCAATCGAATCATGTTAAATCTGTCGACGCGTCTTACCATCAAAGATGCGGAATTTTTTTTCTCACTGGGTTTTGACGATTCATTATTTTCATAGTGAATTTCCGGATATTGAGTTTAAAGGTGATAAACATGAAACGGTTACAGAAAAAGTCTGCACTACTGTTGATTCTATTTCTCTGCATGGCAGGGATTTCATGTATTCATACGGTGCGGATTCCGTTCATCCGCGACAGCTTAAACAATACTGAACTGTTTCAGAAAAACTACGGCGATAAATCTCAAACGGTCATTCTCGCGACTATCCCCGAAGACCAGTGGAAGAATGTCACTCTGAAGAAATGGAGTTTCAGCCGAACCACTTTCCGCTATACGCAGTTCGACAATGTCACATTCGACAACTGCACATTTGATAATATCACATTTCTCAAACTGATCGTAACCAACTGCCGTTTTATAAATTGCCGCTTTGAAAAGTGTATTATTGCAAGCGGCAAATGGAGCAAAAGCTCTTTTACAGGCGGCAGTATCAATACCATGATGTTCATTCCGTATGAACCATCCGGAAATGATTACTGGTATTCATGGGTAACTTGGGAAGATCTTTCATTCGAATCAATGCGCATCGAAAAACTCTGGCCGCATAAAAGGTCGGGCAGATGGGACCGGCCGAAACTCACCGATGTTGAACTTGTCGACTGCGACTTCATCTATATGAATATCAACGATCCCGTGATGCGTAAATGCGTGTTTCGCGGAAACCATTTCTACAATATCGGCGATGGCGGCATTCATGATCTAGATATCGAGGACAGCAGTTTCGACAATAATGGTACTTTTGTATGCCTTGGCGGAAGATTCAATAACATCATGATATGCGAACCGGAAGGTATTTCGCTCTACGGAAAATCCGAGAATATCGAAATACGGCGGACGAAAAATATCAGCGTTGAAAATGTACGCAATCTGACCATACATGGGACTGTTGACGGATATGTCAGCATTGCTAACGGCACTGACGTGAAAATAGGCGAAGTGAACGGCGATTTCTCCCTGAGAGGAAACTGTGCATCTATTTCTGTGGAAAAAGTCCGCAGTCGCGAAATAGAATTATCCGGCGGGACCTTTCGCAACTGCTCATTCAAAGATATGGAATGCAAGAATTTTGATGTCAGCGATGCGGTTTTCACTCAAAGCTCTTTTCAGGATATTCTCATAAAAGAAAAGATATGGATCCGCAATACGCCGGTTTTCAGCGATTGTTCGATCGTAAACTTCCGTCGTCTCCCGGAAGTGAAGGCATTTAAATACTCTGACGAACCCCCGGTTACATATCTTTTTCCATGGGAATCGGCTCCAGGGGTGAATAAAAAATGATAAAAAAATAAAACTAAAAGATTTTCATCTCACATTTGTATTAAATTAATTCAATGATCTGCCGGCAAATATCTTTTATAAATGACGGCCATTATTCATTTAATCTGCATTTTACGGCATGGGATGAATTTTAGAATGGGTTAAAAGTAAAGTCTTCTTAACTTCATCTAGTTTTTCGGCAGGCTCTATCGAACCGAGACAGGTTAAAACCAGATTCCCGGGATCGTTTCCGTAAAGCATGAGAATATATTTCTGTTTAATTGATATGCTTTTGACAGAACTGCCTGATGAATATCTGTATTCGATTAAACCTTCATCCAGCCCCGATTTCAAATAACTTTCACTGCGCTCTACTTCCATAAACTGATATGGCTCAGAAACATTTACGGCCGTTCCGGGTTTGATATTATCGGGTCCGACCACGACCTCATCAACAATCCAGATCATATATTTATAACCGAACTCAGTGCCGCCGGAACTTTTAATCTTCTTTTCTTTTTCATTCCCGTCAAGCGGATGAGCTAATAAGACGATTTCCGAAAGAGTAAGCGTTTCCGTCATATCGTAAACCAAAACAAGATCATCCGGGTATATGCAAACTGAAGAAAAAAGCACAGTCATGTATAATAATATTTTTTTCATTCAGAGCCTGCCTTGAATTATATTCCGCAAATCAAGCATACTTATTATTTCACCAATAAACACCGCAGTCACATGGTATAACATCAGTCTGAACTTTTAATTACTAAATGTCAAGCAATCGAAATTCTTTTGATATAACCGCTTTTCATAATTTTGAATCCATAAAGCTTTAAGGAGAAGTATAACCAAACGTCTTAAGCACTTAATGATATAAAAACATCATTTCTTTCCACATCAAAAAGGACATTCTTCTCATAAGAGAATTAGAAGCTGATAAATGTTCAATGGAAATCCTTTAAAATAATAAACAAAGTATATACATTTGACGAATAAATATTTGTAGAAATTAATTAGTGACTTATTATAAGATGTTAACTTATTGAAGGAGAAAATATGGAATCAAATGTTTTCACAAGGACAGAAGCTCCTGAAGGAGCAGTAATCATCAGTGACAGGCTTTACAATTTAATAATAGGATTAGCATTGTGCTGGGGATTCGGAGTAAATCTTCTAATTGTAAAATTTGTAGATGTAGAACTGCTGATGTCTATAAACAGGCTTTATTTTATTATCGGTTATTTTGCGTCATGTTTTTTCGGAATATATCTGTTCCGTAAATCAGATAATCCGGCAATAAGTTTTCTTGGTTATAATTTTATAGTTGTGCCTTTCGGATTGGTTCTGAACATAATTGTCAGTGCTTATGATCCGGCTATTGTTTTCAGCGCAATAAAAGTAACTGCGATAGTAACTGCAATTATGATGCTTGCCGGCTCACTTTGGCCTGCATTTTTCAGAAAAATAATAGGCGCATTAACAATTGCGCTTTTTGCCGTTATAGCAGTTCAATTGTTTGAAATATTTGTATTAAAAACACAGCACGGAATAATCGACTGGATAGTTGTAATCATATTCTGCGGATATATTGGATATGACTGGGGACGGGCGAATGCAATTCCGAAAACCGTCGATAATGCGATAGACAGTGCCGCTGCTCTATATATGGACATCATAAATCTCTTTATCCGCATATTAAGAATAATGGGCAGAAGAAGATAAACCTCTCTATTTTTTGAGCGGTTTTTTGACCGGACAATTGCGATATAAATTATCAATTGACCGGTCAATCGTTAACACTCTGTTAGTAGATGAGTTTTTCATTCATAAGCTGACAATCCTTCTTCTTTTTTTCTTGCCCTTTTTCCATTTACGGATTTTAATCATAAACACGCATCTGACATCAGGAGATTTTTATGATAAAGAAATGTATATCCATGATAAAAACAGAAAGAATCAGTCCTATTCTAGTCATCATGCTTTTGCTTGTGAACGCATGTGCCGGCCAAAAAAACATCGCAAAGCCGATCCAGAAACCGGCTTCGCCTTCCAGACCCACTGCCCAGAAGCCTACTAAGCCCCTTCCGGTTCAGAATGTCCGCACACTAACCTACGCCATTGAAGGCATTTCTTTTTCAATGAAACTGGCGCCCGGCGGAACATTCCCAACAGGAACTGATGACGCAGGAAGGATGACTGTAAAAGACCCCTTCTGGCTCGCCGAAAGCGAAACAACTTACGAGTTGTGGTACAAGGTCGCTGCATGGGCAAAAAAGAACGGCTATATATTCAACGAACCCGGCAGAGAGGGAAACATGGGCACGGATGGTGCAGTTCCTTCCGGAACAAAGGGCATGCCAGTCACGATGATGACCTGGCGTGATGCAGTCGTCTGGTGCAATGCTCTCACCGAATATTACAATTCTCTTAACGGATCAGAACCCGACCTGGACTTTGTTTACTATACAGATGCAGCATACACCTCTCCGCTGAAAAAATCTGTAAAAGGTGCAGTCAACATGAAAGCCGGCGGACAGGACAATCCCTATATAAAGGCGGCGGCTCACGGCAACACGTCCATGGACAAATGCACCGCAAAAGGATTCCGTCTTCCCACCATTGCCGAGTGGGAATGCGCAGCCAGGTGGCGCGGGAGGTCCACCGGTGAAACTATTTTCTTAGGGAATCAATACTGGACAAAAGGAAACACTTTCAGCGGATCCGACAGCCCATCCTCTGACCTGAAGGCCTCGGACGCCGTGGCATGGTACACCATGAACAGCAGCATTTCGAATCCGGGAACCGATTCAGGCAAGCGGGGAACCCATGCTGTTAAAAGAAAGAGACCCAATGCTCTTGGACTCTATGACATGAGCGGCAACGTTTATGAATATTGCTTTGACTGGCATCCCAAGGCAGTTGGCAATCTTCGAATAGGACGCGGCGGATGCTACAATGTGGAAGCAGCTTACATGGGTTGCGGATTTATATTTCTGATGAATCCCTGGGCTTCCAGCGAAGATTACGGTTTCAGGATAGCCAGAAGTGAAAATTTTTAACATATGGGGATAAAGAGAGTTGTGTGAGGAAATTCCTGAATGTCAAAAACAACAGTTGATTCACATGATGTTAAAATAAAATTCTGGGGAACCAGAGGCTCAATCCCTACATCAGGGAAATATTTTATCAAATACGGAGGCAACACCCCCTGTGTTGAAATCCGATGCGGCGATACCATTCTTATTTTTGATGCAGGGACCGGCTTGCGCGAGCTCGGGGCATCTCTTCTGCATGAATTCGGAGGTACGCCGCACGAATATCATATTCTTATCAGTCATACCCACTGGGATCACATTCAGGGCTTTCCGTTTTTTTCGATGGCTTATCTTCCCGGAAACAAAGTTAATTTTTACGGCGGCAACGGTGTATCGACTCTCGAAAATCTGATTTTCGGTCAAATGGACAGAGAATATTTTCCGGTAACGCTGTTTGAACTGGCCTCAGAAGTCAAATTTCACACGCTTTCAGATAATCCTTTCAAAATAGGCGATGTCACCATCTACTATACGCATCAGATTCATCCAGCCCTCTCTCTCGGATTCAGACTGGAATACAAAGGCAAAACAATCGTATATGCGACCGACAGTGAAATCACCGATGATCCCGACATCGCATCAGTTAACGAAAAGAATATTGGAAATCTAATTAAAAATGCGGATGTGCTTATTGCAGATTGCCAGTATACAAAAGCCGAGTATGAAAGCAAAATCGGCTGGGGTCACACTTCTATTGAGAAGGTTGTTGAAATAAGCAATACCTACAATGTCAAAAATCTCTTTGCTTTTCATCACGATCCGCTGAGAACGGATGAACAGGTGGACATCATGCTGTACAATGCAAACCATCTGGCAAAGCCCCCGCTGAAACTTTACGGCGCGAGAGAAAAAACAACAATCTTTCTGTGACAGATCGGGTCAATCCCATACCGCCTCGGCAAAAACACATTTGGCAAAAATAAACCTCTGATGACAATACAATAATTGTAATTGACTATTTAAAACGATTTATACTAAATATGCAAATCAGTTTATTTATTGAATCCGATCGACTTCTATTGCCCTTGATATTGACAGATATCTGAAAGTATTTTTGTAAAATCAATAAAACAGATAAATTGATAAACTTAAAACTGGAGATGTTTCATGAAAAGATTATTTGGCTTATTGCTTCTTCTCATGTGTACGGGATGCGATTCCTCCGGCTCATCTTCAAGCTCTGACGACATTGACACTTCGCCTCCACCTTCTGTTGTTCGTCTAATATTCATTCATCATTCATGCGGAGGCAATTGGCTAGCCGACGGCAATGGCAATCTCAGAGCTGAGCTAAACTCAAACAATTACTATGTATCAGAATCAGATTACGGCTGGGATGCCGCGGCAGAAGACAACCTGGGAGACCGCACCAACACTGAAAACTGGCCTGAATGGTTCAACAATACAAAGATGCCATATGTTTACGCAAGCACCTATGCTTCAGGTTCAAACTCATCATCAATTTCGAATCCGGGCGGCGAGAATGAAATCATTATGTTCAAATCATGCTATCCCCTGAGCGAGGTTGGTTCAAGCATTAATGACGAGAAAGCATATTACAATACAATCAGAGATTACTTTGAAGATAATCCCGAAAAGCTTTTCATTTTAATTACACCTCCGGGCGAGAGCAATGTTTCAAGTACTGCTCTAACCCGCCAACTCTGCAGTTGGCTTACTGACGAAAATAACGGCTGGCTTAAAGATTATCCACATAAGAATGTCGGAGTATATGATTTTTACTGCACTCTTTCCGAAACGGATTCTCATCACCGTATTAAGAATGGAGCTGTTGAGCATTTATATTCTTCCGCTTATGACGGCGAATCTCCGTATCATGAAGGAGATGATCATCCGAATGCCATCGGAAATCAGAAAGCTACTGGAGAATTTATTCCTCTTCTTAATTATTTTTATAACAGATGGAAGAATAACAGATAAAATTAATAGTTATTTTGAAAGGGGAATTCGATGACAGGTAATTTTAAAATAAAAACATTAATCGTTGTTTTATTAATTATATTTTTCGCATGCGACAATTCGGGCGACTCAAGTGATGATGATTCCGGTAACGGCTATACCGTCGACAATCCCGTTGAAAGTTTCACGGAAGAGGATAAACCTACAGCGTTCTCTATAGATACATTTAATTTTGTGACTCCCTGGGGCTATGAAAGAACTCAGAATGCCGACCGGAATTATCCTATTGTCGTAAACGGCTGCTGGGGCGAAGGTCCGAACTTCAGCGAAAGTGTCCGGAGAAAATATCCGGCGTTTTATCTTGATTTTAACAATTACTCTACTGATAGTCACGGTCAAATTCTTGCAGATCTGATCGATGAGACCATTAAGGCTGGTTATAGAATAGATACAAACAGAATTTATCTGACCGGTTTCTCACAGGGAGGCTCAGGAAGTTTTAAACTTGTAAGAGGAATGTTCTCAAAAGGAAAATTATTTGCAGCTATCATTCGTGTTGCCGGTCAAAGCGAATCAATATTATTAGATGCCTCAGTCTCAAAAACATCCGTCTGGTATCATATCGGACTGAATGATGAGGCACCTAGAGTTGATGTCGCCGCAGAGACATACTCAAATATCAAAAAACATTCGGCAAATGCAGGTGCAGTTGAAACAATAGCTACTGATTCCGTAACCGGCTATTCACGAACTACTAAAACACTGAAAAAATCAGGCGTTGAGTTTTTCAAAATGAGCGAATACAAAGGTCTGGGTCATGATCCGGGTCCATGCTATAAAGATCCGCAATTGTTTGACTGGCTTTTTAATCAGTCACTTTTGTGCAGATGAATGTGAAAAGTTTAGGAGAAAGCTAGATTCTTGAAATGATTTATAATCTCGTTCCTCTTTCCATTCTCACCGCAACCGTGAGGATAAATATTCGTGCGTTATATCGCGAACGTCTCGCGCGAAGGAATAATATGCTATATCGCATTAAATCAACGTTTAACCAACCGAGCTAATTAAAAAAACCTAGAAAAATAATAATCTTACCCCGGTTTCGCGGACATTGCAATAAACTTTTTTAACCACTTCAATTTAAAACTTTCATTGTTAATATATTCATAAGAAAAGAAGTTAATTGATTAACCGCAATAGTTAATTCAAAACCATCGGAAGTAAAACTATTTTTTTGGAAACTAAACTCCAGCATTGTTCATCAGACCATCTATTATCAAACCCAACTTATCCATAAAATCCTTTAAACTGTTGAGACTCGAAAAAACGGATTCCAGATCCGATACATAACCCCCCTGAGATAAAGTGTCTTCATAGGCTCTTCGTTTTCCCTACATAACAGATTTTACGCGTGGAATTTTAAGAAACATCCAAGAACTGAACCAACTCAGAAGTATAACCGTAACGCAGGTTACAAGAAATTTTACTGAAGCATGAAAGGAGAAATTCATTAAAAAATATTGCACCCAGTTAACATACACATAATGGATAAAATACATCATATATGCCGACCGCGCAATTGAGTCCATCCATGAACTCCTTTTGGTAAATAAAGCACAAAATACAGAAAGCAAAGCAAAACAACTTGTACAACAACAAGCAACCCAAAGGATAACAACAACAAGGTCGTGAATAATTTCAGGACCTTGAAAATTTTTAACACCGAACTGAATAAAGAGCAACACATTAAAAACAATAATGCTTGCTCCGATCCACCATGGCCATCGCTTTGCCAGAGATCCTTTTTCAGAAAGAAGACCGGCCTGTAAATCCTGAGAGCCGATCAGAATTCCGCCGAAAAACCATATTAAGTACAGAAATATTCTTGAAACCTGAAACCAGAACGGAGGAGTAAAAAAAGACTTCCAAGTCTCTGTACCAAAGTGTGCAGCCATTGGAACATAAACCACAAGTGAAACTATGAACAGAAATATGAATGCTTTTGGTACTGATTTAACGGAAAATAAGTGAGTCAACCTTTTGGGCAAAAGTGTAAATAATCCGACCGTGACAGCATCAAATAACAGAAGCATCCAAATAAACCATAACGGGCCTCCCGACCATCCCTGATCAATAAATGAACGGAAGTAATTCACATATCCGGTTGCCCCTCCGACAGACAGCCACGAAGGATAATAAGAAAAAGGAATAACAATGACTACACCTATAACAAAGGGTATGCCTAACCTCACAAAGCGGTCACGAAGAAAACTCATCGGTCCTTTTTCCCTAAGCAAAGGCAGAACAAACAGTCCCGAAATAAAAAACATTAAACTCATGAAAAATATGTCATTAAAGTACAAGCCAACATCCAGAACAAACCATCGTTGAACATCGACTATGGGAGCACTTGATGCCAAGAAATGTTCTTTATCTTGATGAGCAAAAGTCGCATAGGTAACAGCAGCATGATGGCAAAGAACCAGCAGAGTAAGAAACGCACGGAGATAGTCGATTGAAACAATACGGTTGCCTGACTTTTCTCTTTCCATTTATTTCACCTTATGTTAAATTTTCATTAACAAGAGCTTTTTAAAACTAAATGTCTCGCCAAAAACAAAAAAAGCATATAATGGCTATATTAATTGAAAATCCTTTACTTTTTTCAATCATCAAGAAAAATCCTTCAAACGATTTTTGGTCTGAAATGAAAATAATTTTCATTTCTTCATTAATGTATCCAAATTGATATTATATCTTTTTCTGTCTGAATAATGTCGGAGTCATGAGAAAATATTTCTGAAATGCGCGGTTAAAAGTTCTAAGACTCGAAAATCCCGAATCAAAACATATTTCAATTACGGTTTTATCAGTGGAAATTAGAAGTTCACTTGCATTCTTTATTCTAATCTCAGTCACGTAATCAGCTAAAGTTTTTCCTGTAGACGCGGCAAACATACGGCTGAGATATTCGGGTGACATTCCCACAGCAGCCGCGATATCAGATCTCGAAATATCCACGCTTACATTTTTTTCAATATATCTTTTAATAACGTCAATCGTTGCATTTCCGTTCCCGGAAACCTTTTCCAACATATTGCTCATAGATCTGAAAAACTTGAGCTGCTTTTTATCGGAAGAAATTATAAAATTCAGACAACAAAGGAAAATAATTCCTCCCGCAATAATTCCGATATTACTGTCTGAAGGCGTAGTGGTATTACCAAGAGATAGAGTCAGCATACATGCTATTCCGGAAATAATTTGAAATAGTGCTTTGAGAATTTGTATTTTTTTATTTCTACGAATGCCGCTAATAAAATGACCAACTAACCGAACGAAAAATTTTATCATCAGAAAGAAAAGAAAGAACAAAATTATCCAGTATCCTCTCTTTTGAAAATCCGTAAAATAACTTTCAGTAGAACCGGAAAATACAAAGATAAGATAAAGCAGGAAAAACAGCGGACTGGTGACAAAATTCATAATTTTAAACAACACAGCAATATTCTTGGAATAATCATTATCATGACTTAACAGATCTTTACGGAAAAACAATATCAAAAAAAACAGCCCGCCGTATAAAATATGAGTATAATATTTCACCCCCAGAACAGCCATGCCGTAAAAACCAGCATCTCCGTATATTATTTCATAAAACATAAAAATAATCAGAAAGAGAATCATAAAAACAGCATAGGTATATTTTATGGCAAGATCGTATGGAAAATTGAATCTCTTATATCCCTCTATGTTTTTTCTTCTGATAAAAACCGCAGGCATTATATCATAAGAGAAAGTCCTATAAAAATAGCGAATGATACCTTTCCCGCTCAACGAAAATACCATGAGCGCAAGATATACTGCAAAAACAGCCAAACTGGAAATCACCACAACCCGAGGAAAATTTCTCTCAAGTGAAATAAGTTTGGCCTTTTTGCTGAGAAAAGAATATTCTCCGATCAAAGGGACAGATAAATCCAGAAATCCGCCTTTTCCAGAATGATTATAAACGCGGACTTCAATAACATTTTCTGAATTAAATTTAATGATATTTCCGGGAAGAATGTAGACTCTCGGATAAACCCAAGCAGAAATATAACCATCGGGATTGGTTTCCGAGAGTGGGAACCTGCCGGTTTTTCCTATGAGAGTCCCGTTGAAAAATGTTTCATCAGCATCGTCAATTCCCGGGAAAAAAACAGCAACCGCAGTTGATGAAAAATTATCTGAAATAACAACCGTGGTTTTAAAAGAAATACAACCTGTACGATTTTGGAGTTGGGAATATTTTGTTATGTCGTTTTTTTCGTTCAGATCAATATTATTTGAGAATCCGGAACAAAAAGAGCTGTTCACCCGCCAGTTTTTTAAAGGAATTACTTCTGAATAATTCCGCTCCAGATCTTTTCGCAAAGGAGAAATTATCAGCAGAATTACTGCCAAAAATGCCGCAATAGATGTAAAGATTACTGCCGAACGCACCTTACCACCTTAGACAAAAAAACCAATCCATAAGACAGAGTTAAAACATTATTTGAATGCCTCCGTCCCGGCATTCTTCTTTCTTCCTGCACTCTCTTCAAAATTTTAATTTTAACGCCATCATTCTATTCTTCATTTCTTCAATGATGTTCATTTCTTCTTCAATTGAATTTGCAGAAAATGTTACCGAAAATCTTATATACTGTCCCGCATCATCCCAAGGAACTGTGGAAATCAAGGCGTTTTGAATCAAAAACGTTGAGAAATCTGTCGCGCTATTAAATATAAGTCCTTCTTCCGTTCCAGTAGGTGCTTTAACATAACAGTAAAACGAGCCCTTTGGTTTTTTTGCCGCAAATCCTACTTCTTTCAAAGCGGGGACAAGCATATCAAACCGTCTTGAATATTTTTCAATTGTTCTTTGCGTAATATCGAGATTACTTAGAGCGGCAATAGCCGCTTTTTGTATACCTCTAAATTGGCCCGAATCAGTATTATCTTTTACGGTAGCATAAGCCTTCACTGCTTCTGTATTTCCACATACAAAACCAATTCGCCATCCAGTCATGTTAAATGCTTTTGATAACGAATGAACCTCAATTCCGACATCAATTGCACCATTTATGCTTAAAAAACTAATTGGCTTATATCCATCATAAGTGAGAGCACCATATGCAGCATCGTGAATGACTACAATACCATTCTTACTTGCAAATTCTACAACATGTTTAAAAAAATCCTCTGTAGCCGTTGCTCCGGTAGGATTATTCGGATAACATAAATAAAGTGTTTTCACTCGATTTAAAATCGCAGAGGGAATCATTGAAAAATCTGGGAAAAAACTATTATCCTCTAATAGAGGCAGGTTAAAAACTTCACCACCCAAATATTTCGTATACGTTGCAGTTACCGGATATCCTGGTGTAGTTGTAAGATGCACATCTCCAGGATTTATAAAGCATAGTGGCAACATCGCTAAAATTGGTTTTGAGCCAATGCCATGAACAATCTGATTTGTTGGATCAATTCCATTCAATCCATATACTTTTTCAAGATACTCTGCAGCTGCTATCCGAAATTCCGGTATACCATTATCAGCATACAATCGGTTTTCCGCCAATCCAGCCTCTTTCATTAAGACTTCGACAACTTTTTTATCCGCTGGCCAATCAGGTTCTCCGACACCCATATCAATTAATGGTGTATCTGGATTATTCTTTATTGCTTCGGCTTTTGCTCTTTTTATAAGTTCAAATTTATAAATCTCAGTTGTCTTTCCAAAATTCTTCCCACCAAGTCTATCTGATATTTTGTTTTCGAAAAATGTCATTGTATTTTTCATTTCCTTCATTTTTTTTGCTTCAGAATAATCTTTTCTTTTATGCAATGGAAAATTAGTTTAGCAAAATTTATAACATCTAGCTATTTTCTCTGGTAAATCATTACCCATTAAAATCTCATTCAAAAAAATATCAAATATAGCACGTCAATATGCTTTCATTATGAAATCGAATTATTATTTCACAAGTCAATTATAATTTGCATCAACAAATAATGGTTATGAAACTAAGTAAATGATTCAATCATTGAAGCGCCGGCTTATTATCCCCTCAAAAAATGAAGAAATCCCATAATCTCTCATCACTCTTAAACATTCCAGATATACCTCAGTATCTTCTAAGATAGTGGTGCTCACTATTAAGTTAGTCGACTCTAAAGCTTTACAAAGCGGCTCCTTAACTCTTTTTGCCTTCAACTTCTTATAGTAAACCACAAAAATTCAAGAGACATAATATTCTTGACAAATATTATGTCTCTTATAGAAAAATTATGAAATTATCTATTTTTTTCCCGGAAAATCCGGCAATTTGAACTTCATGGAGAGAGAAATGTTCATAAACATCGCCACAATCGCCGCATGTCTCGCGATAACTGTAATTTTCCGCAGATTTGACCGTGCAAACAGCAAAATATTCAAACTTAAAAGATTTACCGACAGAACGTTTTCTGATTTCAAGAAAATGGCCGAAAACGAAAACAGAAAATATAATGATTCAACGATTGAAATGGATCTGATGCTCAAAAAAGCATCCTCTCTCACATCCAACATCCGTTCATCAATTGACGATCTCGAAAAGAAGCTCTCAAATCTTAATATTGAAAAAAACAGTCTCCGTAAGGTTGAAGAAAATCTCCAGATTGTGTCGAATGCGGCCCTTGATGTAAACAAGCAGATTAAGTACATAGACAGTGCAAAAGAAAATTTCGGTGAAATTATCAAAAGAGTTTCGGGGCTTAATGATGCTGTTTCAAAAATTGAAAAAGAAAATTCTGAACTTATAAATTCATTCTCGGAAAGACTTCGCGAAAAAAACAAGGAAATCAATGAAGAGATTGCCAGCCACATCGCAAGACTTGCCGAAAATATCGAAAAACGCGAAGACAAGTTGGTTGAACAGTCTTCCAATAAAATTGACACACTTGCAAAAAATTTCAGTGAAACAATTTCGTCAATGGAGCACAATGTTACCGCAGCAGGCGAAGTAATTCTTGAAAATGTCCGTTCACGTGTCGACAGCATTTCAAAAAACGTCAATTCGCTTGAAAATAGAATCGAAGGCGCAGAAAAACGCCTGATCACTGATCTTACCGGCAAAGTTACATCTCTTGAAAGCAAGCTTTCGACTTTCAGCGAAACTCTCAAAATGGAAAAAGATGAAATCTTCTACGATACAAAGGAAGATGTCAAATTTCTTAATGAGCAGGTAGTAACTTTAAAAGACACTCTTGCAAATATGGAATCTACCGTTTTTTCCGAAATAAGAAAAAGCGCCGATTCTCTCCGTCAGGATATAACTTCATCGGTTGAAGAATTCAGAGAAACAAAGACAGCACTAATCGGAGAAACCGAAGCCGAACTCAACAGACTTTATGACTGTGTTGACGACATCAAACACAAGGTAGAACAGTCGCGCCAGAACCTCTTTGATAAAGCAGACAAAGAAGCAGAAAGAATGATGTCTAAAATAAAAAGCCTCGAAACCGTCATCGACACGAACAAAGAGAATATGATAAATTCCTTTGATGAACAGCTTTCGCGCCTACGCGATTCGATGTCTGAACTTTCTCTTCATTCAATAACAAAGAAAGATGAAATAATCAAAGCCGTCAGAAAAGAAGCCGAAGAAATTAGAGGAGCCATTGACAGCTTTAACGAACAGTATCATGATTTCGATAAAAAAATAAGCACTCTTACAAACGAAAAAATGAGCGTTCTTTCAAATGAATTCGAAAGAACCGAAAATAGATTCGGCGCTCTTAGTGAAAAACTTACTGAGATAAAGAATGAAATCATAAACTATGAACAGAAAAACCGTGTTTTCGAAATGCGTCAGGATGTCGAAACCGCGCTTTCAAGATTTCAGATAACTCTCGACGCATGCCAGAAAGGAACAGTTGAAGTTAAATCATTCATGAGCGGGCTTGATGAATTCAAAGAAGTTAAAAAGCATCTCGAAAAAGAACTGAAGCTTTATCAGGCAAAAAAAGATAACATGGAAACAATCACCGCAGAAATACACGCGGTAATTGACATAGCTGAAGAAGTTAAGATTAAGGCTGACAGCCTCAAGGAAAATTCTTCAAAAATCGACACTATCAACTCGCGCATAGAAGCACTTCAACAGAGTTATTCAAATCTCGACTCAAGAATAAGCGAATTGAACGACAACGAAGATCTTATAAACAAATCACTAATGTCGCTTGAAAAAATGGATATAATCGCCTCTTCTCTTGATAAGCGTTTAGGGTCTTTCCAGAATGTTGCGGACAAAACAGAACGCAAGGTTGAAAAACTTAAAGAATATCTCGTGGGTATCGAACAGAATACCCTGATATTGAAATCGAAAGAAAAAGAAATTAAAGACGTACATGACAAATTCAATGAGCTTGAAAGTTTAACTGAACACGTCGAAGCGAGAATGAATCAGATTCTTGCAATGATGAATAAAGTTGAAAAAATGCATGATGCTATTGACCAGACTGACAACCGCTTAAAAGAAATGTATGATAAAACAGATAAGAAGATGAAACAGTTCTCTGACTTTATTCAGTCAATGGGTTCGTCCGGAGTCATAAGCAAACAGATGAAGAAGGATTCTTCAGTAGATAAAAACATAAACGAAAATGTAATCAGAACAGTCAGAGAACTCAGCAGTAAAGGCTGGGATTCAAATGATATTTCGAGCAAACTGATGATCGATGAAAACACAATAAGACTTATAATCAACACTGCAGAAATGTAAACCCGAAAGGGTTTACATTTTCCATTTCTTCAAAGCTTCCTCGCCTGCCTTTCTTCCAAGTTCGTAATCATCATTAATTAAATTTTTATCTTTTGTCGTTCTTCCGGTTTTCATTCCGTTTGGGCAAATATGAAAGACTTCAATTCCCTTAGGCGGATTCATTATATATTCTACCGAATGATTGTATTTATCATCACGCATTTTCATTGCTTTCTGAAGATTCGGATATTTACCAAAAAGCAATGGGATCAATCTGCTCTCGGTAAAACTTTTTTTAAAATAACCGGCAGGACGCGTACGCAAAACCATAATTCTTTTTGCGCCGTTTCGAGCTGCCTGCATCACCGGTATAGGATCAGCTATACCGCCGTCTACAAAACGTCGTCCTCCAACTTCAACAAAACCCCTGTAAAGAAGTGGAAGCGAACTTGAAGCTTTGAGATAATCAGCAAGTGAATCATTCTTTGCGCGAATGTAAGCCGGTTCACCTGTTTCGATATCAGTCGTAACAACGAAAAATTTCTTTTTTGAAGCTTTTTCTGAGTTGAGCGGCTCTTTAATGCTTAGATAATCCCAAAGCCAGTCAAGATCCATAAAATGACCGCCGGAAAAATATTTCTTCATGCTGAAAAATTCATCCATGAGCATATATTCCGCATAGCAGTTATAATTTCTTCGATATTGTCCGCCGAGATGTGAAGCCAGATTGCATGAACCAGCCGAAACACCGTAATACTCATCAAAAGGGGCAAATTTTTTTTCCATAAAATAATCGAGAACACCCGCGGTAAAGATACCGCGCATACCGCCGCCTTCTACCACAAGCGCTGTTTTCTTTTTACCAGTTATAGTCGCCATCAATTTCACCCGAACATTTATCTATTTTTATATTTGTAAATCTGCCGTAAAAACCATATTTGAATTTATCCAAACGCAATGCCTCAGCATAGGAAGCGGCTTTGACCTGATCATCTGTTTCAATTACAACTCTGACGGTTCCGTCTGAGATATTCGAAGCGGAACCCTTAAGCTTCATAGCGCGCGCAGTCTTTGCACAATAGTAACGGCAGCCGACTCCCTGCACCCTTCCCTCAAGAATCAGCTGATAAGGCATCACCTCTCCTTATAGTTATTATAAAATTTCACTGTTTCTTCAGTCAGAGGAACGGAAAACGATGAAACAGTCTTTGATCCGACATTTCTTATAATGAATTTCTCGTGAGGAACTCCCATGCTCTTCAGCATAATTGCAACGAAAATTATACCAAGTCCGGCTCCTTCCTTATATGGATCTCTCTCGCTTACATCGAAAATATCAGAAACAGAATGTATATGCTCAGAAAATTCAAGCTTGGATTCAACATTTTCCTTTTCAAGCTTTGTCATCGGATAAGGATTTTCAACATCAATATACAAAACAGATTTTTCTACACGTGCAGAAACCACTGCTGTTTTATGATTCTTTTTTGCGATATCCGTAAGATGATCAATTCTTTCTGAAGAAATTTCAAACCGGAAAAGTTTCAGTCCCTGATCATAAGGAAGCGTTTCATCATGATAATTTTCAAAATATATATTCTTATAATTGGCTTTTATAGCATTCATCAAAAGTTCATTCACGCAGGTGAATACCGGAATCAGCAAATCCGCGCATGCGTGTTTTGTTAAAATATCTAAAAGCTTCGACTTCAGCTGTGACTGAATTTCATCGCTGTAATTATATGCGGAAAATTTAAGCATCATTCCCACTCAAAAATAATGTCTTCAAGACGGCTGAAAGCTAAATCTTCAGATTTGGCTTTCTGAACTATTGTAACTTCCATATCACCAGAAATGTCCGGATAATCAGTGTTATAGTGAAGACCCCTGCTTTCTTTTCTGTTTACCGCACCATTAATCATTAGCTTGGCAACAGTCGCAAGATTTCTCAATTCAACAAGAGGAAGCGAAATAGTGCTGCGTTTATAATAATCGATTATTTCTTCCTTGAGAAAACTAATTCTGCGCATTGCCCGTTGCAGACGGAGATTGGATCTGACAATACCCACATAGTCCCACATAAGCCTTTTTATTTCATCAACATTATGTTCTATCAGAATCCATTCTTCGCGGTCAAAAGTTCCTTCTTTACTCCACTCAGGAAAATCAGGAATAATTGCTTTTATACCGCGTTTTTTTATATCGGCAAATGCAGCTTCTGCAAATACGATAGCTTCAAGTAGAGAGTTACTTGCGAGACGGTTTGCCCCGTGAACGCCTGTGCATGCGGATTCTCCGGCCGAATACAGATTTTTTATTGATGTACGCCCACGGACATCAGTAATTATTCCGCCGCATAGATAATGCGCGGCAGGAACAACCGGTATAGGCTGTTTTGTAATATCAATACCTTCTTCAAGACATTGACTGTAAATGAAAGGAAATCTTGTTTTCAAAAATTCGGCATCTTTAAATGAGATGTCGAGAAAAACGCAAGGCTCACCGCTTTTTTTGAGCTCATGGTCTATTGCACGTGCGACAATATCACGGGGCGCGAGTTCTTTCATGGAATGAATGTTTTCCATAAAACGTTCGCCTTTTGAATTATAAAGAAGTGCGCCTTCTCCACGTACGGCTTCACTTATAAGAAGCGAACGTTCTTCATTGTCCTTTTTATAAAATGATGTCGGATGAAACTGCATAAATTCTAGATCACCGACCAAAGCACCCGCGCGGTAGGCAGAAGCAATCCCGTCACCGGTCGCTATGGAAGGATTTGTAGTATGAAGATAGACACACCCGGCGCCGCCAGTTGAAATGAAAGTATTTCCAGAAATGAATCTATGCACGTCACCGGTTTCATTCTGAAGTATGTAGGCGCCGAAACACGAAGGAGCTTGCGGAGATTCACCTAGTTGGTGTTCCGTCAAAAGATCAACGAGGGTATGATTTTCATATATTTTAATATTAGAATTTTTTTCAATCGCATCAAGAAGAGCCCTTTCAACTTCACGTCCTGTAAAATCCATTGCGTGAACAATTCTGTTTTTGGTATGACCGCCTTCCCGTCCGAGATCAAGCTTACGGGAAACTCCGTCTTCTTTGTAAGTGAAACGAACACCCCATTCAATCAGTTCATTAATTCTTTCTGGACCGCTTTTGGTGAGAATGTCAACAGCCTTTCTATTGCATAGCCCTGCACCGGCTTTCAGTGTGTCATCAAGATGAATTCCGAAAGAATCATCAGAAGAAACAACACCTGCTATTCCGCCCTGGGCATAATTTGTATTTGAATCACAATTCTTTTTTTTAGTGACGATGTTTACAGTACCGAGAGAGGACGCCTTTATAGCAAAAGTCAGACCGGCAATGCCGCTGCCGATTACTAGAAAATCCGAAGTATATATTTGATTCATTTTAATCCCTTCTGTTTAATCGTTAACGCCCGCGTCTGCCAAACTGACTCCGAAAAGTTTTTCGAAATTATTCCTGCACGCAGATGTTATCAAATCTTCATCCGTCGAAAGAAAATCAGACGCGAATTGATAAACATACTTAACGTTAGCCGGCTGGTTTCTGCTTCCCCTGACAGGCTCCGGAGACAGATAAGGACAATCTGTTTCAAAAAAAAGTTTATCAAGCGGAGTAACTTTCAGTGCTTCTCTAAGATTATCGGCTTTTTTAAAAGTTACATTGCCTGCAAATGAAAGATAATATCCCAGATCAAGCATCTTTTCGGCTTCCGCGCCGCCGCCCGAAAAACAATGAATCAATACTCTTTCCACACCGGAATTTTTCAAAATATCATATGTGTCATCGAAAGCATCTCTGGTATGAATTATCAGCGGTTTCTTATATTCAATCGCAGTTTCTATCTGCCATTCAAAATACTTGATCTGAATTTCTCTCGTATTCGGTAAATGATAATAGTCAAGACCGACCTCTCCAATGCCGATAAATTTGCTTTCAAGACCAGATCTTTTAATAACTTCAATTTCATTTTTAAATTCTTCTGCATCAGAATCGTAAAACTGGGATGAAGGATGAACTCCTGCGGCAAAAAATACATTTGCATGCTTAGAAGAGAAATCTTCAGCCCAGCGCATGGACGGAATTTCGGTAGCGATATGTACAGCATATGAAACGGAATTCTCCCTCATAGAATCGAAAAGGGCATCTTCAGAAAAATTAGCGTCTATAATACAGCTGTCAAAATGTGCATGAGTGTCAATATACACGAAATCCTCCGTCAAAAGAGATTAAATCATTTGTATTAGGGTGTTTTTAGAGTGCAAGAAGAAAACCGGATTGACCTTCCGCCTTCTTTTTTGCTTAAAATTCAGCAATTTTCTTATAAAAAGTAAACATCAATGATGCTTAGTGATTTTCGGTTAATTTGAGGTTAAAAATTTAATGATTATTGAAATTAGGCTTGAACAATTTTTGATTAAATTTTATAAAAAAAACGGAATTTTTTGTTAATTAATAATAAAAATCAACACTACGAGGTAGAGATGAACGGGAATGCCGGCTCAGAGAAGCATTGCGAAGAATTCACCAAAGCATTCGATACCTTTTATTCGCCGCTTTTCGGTTCTGTTTATTCTAAGACCGGAGACTTCGACGATGCCGAGGACATCTGCCAGGAGGTTTTCATGAGGCTTTTCAAGCAGTTTGCAAGTGTGTCAAATATCCGCGCGTGGATATACGGCACAATGCGCATTGTCTTGATGGAATTTTACAGAAAGCGCGGGAAATCCGAGAGCGACATTGATTCGATTCTCGAAGATGCTTCGCTTGCTTATGTAAACGGCTTCAGGGAAACACGGCTGATTTTGGAAGAAGCACTCGACTCGGGAAATATTTTCGACTCCGATTCGGACAGAGCTTTATTTGATCTTGTCGCCGTGAACTGCTACACTTATTCCGAAGCGGCTAAGCACCTTGGAATAACGTTCAGGCAGGCCAGATACTCTTTTTCGAAGACATCTAAACGGATAGTTGAATATTTCAACTCAAAAGGAATAAACAGTCTGGAGGAATTGCTATGACTGAAACAAAAACACTTCTCCGCTTTATGGAGAAATACCGTTTCACAGAAGAGCTTTCTCCTGAACTACGCAAGAGAATCCTTTCATCAAAGAAAAGGACTTTTAAAAACATTCTTAAAACAGGAAATTCTATACCGGTTTTCTTTATGTTTTTCAGAAAAGTCTCACTAGTATTAAAAAAATGGGGGCTCAATGTGAGTATATCAAATTCAAAAAAACTGGTCATCGCCCTTCCGCTTTTTCTCATTCTGGCGGGAGCCGGAACTTTTTTCTTTGTAAACAGAGAACCCGGTACAATAACAGCCTCATCGAAAATTCAGCCTAATTCGGCTAAAATTGCATTCGTTGTAGGTTCCGCTGAAATTATACGCGGCGGAAAATCAGAAGCTGCTGCTGTTAATTCTGTAATAATGTCAGGCGAAACAGTTAAAACCTCCACCGGATCAATGATCGTCCTTCAGGTCAGCGGAAGCGGAAATATCAAAGTTCATGAAAATACTGAGTTCGTTTTTGAATCAATCGATGAAACCGGAAAGACAAGTATAGATCTTAAAAACGGTTCATTATATTCAAAACTAAAAAAACTGTCAAAAGATCAGAGCTACGAAATTAAAACAATGACTTTCACAGCAGCAGTCCGCGGAACAGAGTTCTTAAGCACTTCTTCAGAGAAAGATTCGGGAATCAAAGTCCTTGATGGAAAAGTCAGCCTTTCTGCCGGTGAATCAACTGAAAACATTGCCGATGCCGGGAACGGAATAAAACTTAACAAATCAGGCAAGCCTGAGATTTATTCTCTCAGCAAAAAGGAAACTCTTCTTCTTGAAAGAGATTCCGCACATGCAACGATAGAAATCATCGAAGGGAAAAACGAAGAAGAATTAAAACTCATACACCAGACATCCCTTGATAAAGCTGCTGAGCTTGATAAAAAAATTGAGGAAGAAACGGATTTTGAAAAACTAAGCCCTCTTCAAAAACTAAGAGCTCTCGGAAAGCCTCTTACAATGATTAATATGCGTGACGGATCTCAGATAGCGGGAAGTGTACAGAAATCCGATGAAAATTTCCTTTATCTTGACACAGGAGACGGAATCGCAAAACTTCCAGTTGATGAAATCTTACGCCGCACACCGATGAAGTGACGATATGAGCCGCGGCAAGTCCGCGGCATTATTTTATAATAATTTACCAGGTATTAAATTTATGAAAAAAATCGCCTTAGCAGCAGTTCTTCTCTTTTCTTTTACTCTCAAAGCCGAATTTCTTTACTTGAAAGACGGTCAGGTAATCCAGGGTAAAATAATCTCAGAAGATGCAGAATCATATACCGTTCAGACAAAATATCAGACAAGAAGGGTGAACCGTTCAGAAGTCACAAGAATAATGTACGGTGAACGCAAACTCGAAAGAATATATCTTCTGATGCGCGATGGGACAAAAACGGACGGCTATAAAGTCGATGAAGATGCAGAGAAAGTCCTTATAAGAGAAAAAGAAGATTCTCCCCGCGAAATCAGCATAAGCAAAAAAGATATCAAACAGATGTCTCAAACAGAAATCATTCCTCTGAACCCGTCAATAAATGCAAGAGCCGGTATTTTTTATCCTATAAATTCCCAGGGATCAAAATTAAAGCCGACAATAGGCATTTATCTCGGCAGCAGTATGAATTTTCAGATGATTAAAGATACAAGAATCAATTTCGAAACCGGTTATGCTAAAAGCAAAAGTAAATACTCCGGTCTTTATATGCGATTCATTCCTATTACTGCGGGTATTGAAAAAAATATTAATTTCGGCAGATTAAACCTGAATCCCAAGTTTACTCTTGGCGGAGTAATTCTTGATTATGATGACGGCGAAACCGATCCACAGAGAGAATTCGCATTTATGTCCGGCATGGGTTTCTCATCGGCATATGAAGTTATAGAAAGAACTTTTTTTATAACCTTTGATCTCGAATACCAGCTTGTTTTCGACAAAAAAGGAAAACTTCACTGCCTTCTTGCAACGCTCGGGGGAAGCTATAGATTTTAAACATTCATTCCGCAGCTGTTTATACACAGCTGCGGATATTATTCAAATCTTCAAATAATCGAATTCATTGACTAAAAATTTTTATTGCTAATAATACGCATGCCTTTTAGATATCCCTCATTCTCAAAAGGGATACGAGGCAACATGAAACGTTTTATTGAATTTTTTGTAGACAACACCCTTATTATGAATCTTGTTACCGCAGCACTCCTTGTAGCCGGCGTAATGTTCATTCTGACCGCACGAAAGGAAGCTTTTCCTAAAGTTGACTTCGATATGGTTACGGTACAGACGATTTATCCCGGAGCAACAGCCTCCGATGTTGAAAAACTTTTAACAAATCCCATTGAAGACAAAATCCGCGAAGTTGACGGTATTGAAGAAATATATTCATGGTCAATTGAGGCAAATTCGACCATTCTGATCAAACTTGATCCTAATCTCAAAAATAAAGACAAGACTATTACAGATATCCGTTCTGCTGTAGACAACGCCGAAGACATTCCAGCAGACGCGGATGATCCGGTTGTTACAGAGCTTTCACTCAAACAGCATCCGGTAGTAGTATATTCAATTGTAAACAAAAACGGAATCAAAAACGACGCCGATGAATTTGAACTGCGCAAATATGCCAAAGCCCTTCAGGATAGAATCAAGGATATGCCGGGAGTTTCGGGAGTTCCCGAAAGAGGTTACCGCGACCGCGAAATGCTGGTAGAAGTTAATCTTGCAAAACTCAATGATTATCACATATCATTAAACGACGTCATAAACGCCCTTTCCGGAAAGAACATTGACTTCCCTGGAGGTATTGCCAAAACCGGAAGCGAAGAAATTCTTATAAGAACAATCGGACAGGTTGAAACAGCTTCTGAAATATCACACATCATAATACGCTCAAACGATATAGGTATTCCGGTAAAAATCTCCGACGTGGCAAACGTCAAAGATTCATTCGAAGAAGAACGCGAAATCGCAAAAACCATGGGCGAAAAGTCCATCAATCTTACTATCAAAATCAAAGAAAACTATGACATCATAAAACTTGTAACAAGCGTCAGAAAAGAAGTCCGCAGTTTCGAAAAGACTATGCCTGAAAACTTCAAGATTGTTGAGACAGATGATCTTTCTCAATACGTAGTAAGAAGACTTGATGTATTGAAAGGCAATGCCGCCTTCGGATTTATTCTTGTCATCGCAACACTTCTTTTTGCATTCGGATGGCGTATTGCTCTTGTCGCGGCGATGGGAATTCCTCTTTCATTCGCCGGCACTTTTTTCTGGATGGAAACAGCAAATGTTTCAATAAATCTGATGTCGATGTTCGGCCTCATCATGGTTCTCGGTATGCTTGTCGATGATGCGATTGTCGTCAGCGAAAACATCTACCGGCTTATTGAAGAAAAAGTTCCGCTCAAACAGGCCGTCGTGCAGGGAACAAGTGAAGTTATTGTTCCAGTTGCAGGAACGATTCTGACAACAATTGTAGCCTTTGCTCCGCTTATGTTTATGTCAGGCATCATCGGGAAATTCGTATGGGTTCTTCCTGCAGTAGTATCCGTGGCTCTTCTTTTCTCATGGTTCGAATCGATGCTCATTCTTCCGGGTCACATCTACGACATGGAAAAAAAACGAGCTCACCATCATGCGTCAAAATCACCTGAAGATATACATTCTCCTTTAAAAATTCGCAAAAGATACAAGGCTTTGCTTACATCAACTGTAAGAAATAAATATAAAACTGCAGTTATTATTATGGTCATTTTCATTGCTTCGATAATGTTTGGAGCAACTCATCTTAAATTTGATCTATTTCCGGCAACCGGAATTGAAAAATTTGTTATCAAACTTGAAGGCAAGTCCGGAACAGCTCTTGAAGAAATGAATACGCGCGTCATTGCCATAGAAAAGATTGTTTCGGAACTTCCGGAGGAAGAACTCGACAGCTTCACGACGACAGTCGGAGTAAGCCAGATAGAAGAGGGAGATCCCGACACTAGAAGAGGATCAAATTATGCTTCAATAGTTGTCAATCTTACTCCCGAAACAGACAGAAAAAGAATAGCTTCTGATATAGTCGAGAAGATGAGACAGGACATGAATCAGTTTTCAAATATATTTCCGAAAATTGAAGTTCATCTGGCGAAAAACGGTCCACCGACTGGAATGCCCGTTTCAGTCGCAGTAAAAGGCGACGACATCGCAACACTTAAAGAAATATCAAAGGAATTCAAAGATTACCTTAAAACGATTAAAGGTGTCAAAGACGTTAAAGATAACTATGAACTCTCGAAGAAGGAGCTTCATGTCAGGGTAAAACCCGAGATTGCGGCACGTGCAGGGGTAAGCGTTTATGACGTGGCTACCGCAGTACGTTCGTGCTATGACGGAACAGTCGCGACAAAAATCAAAAAAACAGAAGAAGAAATTGGCATACGCGTCATTCTTCCTGAAAATATGCGAAGATCGCTGAATTCCCTAAAAACCCTAAAAGTTTCCAACAAACAAGGCAATTTAGTTCCGCTTAATCAAATAGCAACTTTTTCATCTTATGAAGGTGTTTCCACAATATCACATAACAGCTTCAGAAGAAATATCCAGATAACTGCAGACATTGATCCTGTTGCCAAAGGAGTATCTTCGGTTAGTGTAAATGGTATGCTCCAGAAAAAATTCGCAGACATTCCTCAAAGATATACGGGTTATACCGTCAATTATGAAGGAGAATTCAAAGACACGCAGGAATCAATGATTCAGCTTCTTAAGTCTTTCATTATCGCAATAATGTGTATTTATATTATTCTTGTCGCGGTATTTAGAAATCTTTATCAGCCGGCAATAGTAATGGCAGTAATTCCTCTTTCCGCGATTGGCTTAGTTTGGTCATTCTGGTCACATTCCCTCCCTCTTTCATTTATGGGACTTATGGGAATAGTTGGTCTCTGCGGTGTTGTCGTAAATGATTCGATCGTATACGTAGACTTTATTAACAAAGAAAGAGGCGAAGGAATACCTCTTGAAGACGCTATAATTGATGCAGGCTTTAAACGGATACGTCCGATTCTTCTTACAACAATAACAACGGTATTCGGCCTAATGCCGACTGCTTACGGCATTGGAGGCTACGATCCTTTCATTAAGCCGATGGCAATTGCTATGAGCTGGGGACTTGTTTTCGGAGTAGTTATAACACTTTTTGTAACTCCTGTCATTTACGGAATACTATATGACTGCAAAGGGATTTTAAACCGCCTTAAAGGAAAGGGTATATGTGAAGATGTATATGCGGCTCAGGAACAAACGGTTCCCGCGGCCGTACTTCAGCCCGAACCGGAAAGCAGAAGGCGTTCAAGAAAATGACATATTTCTTGACTTAATTTAGGAACAGATTACAATTTATGTCAACACAGGGGGATTCATGAGACTTAAACTTACACTATTAATTTTGATTCTTGCTTCTTTTTCATATCTTAAGCCTGCTTCGGTTTCAATAACGGCAACCAATCCGGCTAATCAGGCTGCGATGGATGCGTTTGAGACTTATATCAACGCGAACAGTCCTTTAACAAAACTCGGCAATCAGAAGGATTTTGCAAAAGGTATGGGAGAAGCATCTGCATTTTCTCACAACACCGCTGCTACATTCTCTTTTCAGAACTATACTCTTTTCGCATTAATGGCGGGCTACAACGTTGGTGTTGTAACAAAGGACATCGATTTAGGCCTAGACATGACAGATGCAAAGAAAAAGCTTATAGATGAAGGCGATGTATATGCCGGAGCTTCAGCCAATTTCGCTTTTAATCTTGGAGTAAATATCACTCTGATAAAAGCCCTCCTCGGATTTGATCCGGACAATGCCATTTATGCAAATATCAAGTACGGCAAACTAAAGACATCAAGCGATATAGCCGGTGCAAAAATCGATAATTATTTTTTCGGAATCGGACTAAGCTATCAGCTAATTTCTTCTTTTGATTTCGTTGTCGGCAGCTGGAGAGGTATTGCAATAAATTCCGGATTTTATATGGCAAAACAGCGATCAGAAGTGACTCTTGACTACGCATCTCTTTCATATTCCGGACTTTCATTTGATCCTCAGCTTACTCTGAAAGCCGATTCGACTGTCTATACCGTTCCTCTCGAAGTAACAACTGCATTTTCTCTTTTCTTCTTAAACATTTCGGGTGGAGCAGGAGTGGATTTCGTATTCGGCGACTGCGCCGCGGATATCATAGCCGATTCTGATGTCAAAAATGCAAGCAATGATACAGTCGGAACAGTAAGTCTTGAGGGCGGAAAAGTTTCTGGTGTATCACCTACTTTAATATCTCCGAAAATTATGCTCGGAGCAGGGATTCAAATGGCAGTCTTAAAACTCGATGTGCCTGTGAGCTATTACTTCAAACAGAAAGCTGTTACTGTAGGTTTTTCTGCAGGAGTTGTATTTTAGATAATACCACGGGGACTCAAGAGTCCCCGTTATCCGGAGGATTCATCATCAAACGCAAAGTCAGAGCTTTTCTGGCAATAGACCTGGATGAAACCGTCAGAGAAAATATTTTTTCATTTTCGCGGAATTTTGTCGCAATAAGCTCAAGGGGTTATTTCGCAACTAAAGAAAACCTTCACGTTACGATCAAATTTTTGGGTAATATAGACACATCTGTTCTGCCTCTCATTATTGAAAAAATATCCAGTGAAAAATTCATTTCAGATAAAATTGATTTAAAAGGCATCGGATTTTTCCCTTCTGCCTGTGACGCTAAAGTTTTCTGGACAGGGGTTCATGCTGATCAATGGCTTACAGACCTTTTCAAATCTGTTGATTCAATTGCCGCAGAATTCGGTGTAAAAAAAGAAACCAGAAGATTTCATCCTCATGTAACCCTTGCCCGCTTCAAAGAACAGCCCACACGAACTTTTATGGAAGAAGCTCTTCTTTATGAAAATATAAGTTTCGGATCATTTCTCCCTAAAGAACTTTCATTATATGAAAGTGTTCTATCAACATCCGGAGCGGTTTACAAACTGATTACCAAAATGCCTTTTTCGCAATATTAATATTTCCTTGACAGTATCTTCATAGAAAAAAATGCTAAAGGTGTTTCGGAGGATTCTATGGATATTGTTTTAGCAGTAATACAGGTGGTCGGAAGTCTGGGGCTTTTCCTTTTCGGAATGAAGCTAATGAGCGACGGTCTTCAAAATTCAGCCGGTGAAAAACTCCAAAAACTTCTCGGCTACATGACGCATAACAGATTCACGGCTTTTTTAACCGGTCTCGGAATCACTTCCGTAATACAGTCATCATCAGCAACAACAGTATTTGTTGTAAGCTTTGTAAGCGCAGGACTTCTTACTCTCACTCAGGCGATCGGCGTGATAATGGGAGCAAATATAGGAACTACCGTAACAGCATGGATTGTATCCATATTCGGATTCAAGTTCAATATTATCAAACTCGCCATTCCGGCAATTGCAATCGGGTTTCCTTTTATATTTACAAAATCAAAATCAAAGAAATATTTCGGCGAAACACTGATCGGCTTCGGAATCCTTTTCATAGGACTTATGTATCTCAAAGACAGCGTTCCTGATATCAACAAATATCCCGAAGCACTTAAGATGCTGACGTATTTCACGGGCATGGGCTTTCTCTCTAATATAATATTTGTCATCATAGGTACATTATTAACAGTCATCATCCAGTCCTCAAGTGCCGCCATGGCAATAACGCTCACGATGACTTATGCCGGATGGATTGACTTCCAGACAGCATGTGCGCTTTGCCTCGGTGAAAACATAGGTACTACCATCACAGCACAGCTCGCTGCATTCGGCCAGTCGATTCACGCGCGCCGCACGGCAATGGCCCATACCATGTTCAATGTCTTCGGCGTCATCTGGATGCTGGGAGCTTTCAGTTATTTTATAACTTTCATAGATTACTTAGTTCCAGGTGCTGCAACTGAATCAGCAAACACGCCAAGCCACCTTTCGATGTTTCACACGATGTTTAACATAGCAAACAGTGCTATATTCATCTGGTTTGTTCCGGCCTATGCAAGATTAATTGAAAAGATACTTCCCGGCAAGGACATCAAAGACGATTCAGTATACAAACTCAAGTATGTTTCTGCGGCACTTCAGGATACGCCTGAAATCAACATAATAACAGCTAAATCTGAAATCATAAAAATGACAGAAAAAGTTTCTGAAATGTATGATCATGTTATTTCTTTTTTCTCTTCATCCAAGGGAGTAAATTCTGACGATGTAAACAAGATTAAACAGATGGAAAATTATACCGATCAGATGCAGGAAGAAATTTCAAGATTCATTGCAGAATGTGTACAGGAGACCCCGAGCGAAAAGAGTTTAATGAATCTAAATCATATGCTGAAAATTGTCGATGAACTTGAAAGCATCGGAGACTCGTGCAATAATCTGACGAAGATCATAGAAAAGAAAACTGAGAAAAAAATAATATTTACGGAAGAAATGGATAAGGAAATTGAGCCTTTTCTTCTTGAAGTAAAAAGATTTCTTAATTTTATCGCAAGCAATATGCACAAACCAATTTCGGAAAGAGATTTTTCTCTCGCGCATGAAATGGAAAAGAAAATCAATGCTTTCAGAAACAGCTTAAAGAAAAACGCCCGCAAAAGAATACAATGCGGCGCCAATGTAAGAATGGAAATTCTCTACATTGATATTCTTCAACAGCTCGAACACATTGGAGATTTTCTTCTTAACATTGCCCAGGAACAGAAAGAAATACAGCAGTAAAAAACAGGCGGTGCCCAGCACCGCTTTTTACTTATGAAAAACAACCAAAGCAAAATAAAAAAAATATCTATAATCGCTCATAGGGGATATCGCAAACTTTACGGAGAAAATACCCTTTATTCTGCCACTAAAGCTTTCGAATACGGTTCGGACGGAATTGAATTTGATGTTCAGAAATGCGCCGACGATTTTATTACAATTCACGATGAAATAATTATTTCACACGGAAAAACTACGGACATCGCCCAAAGCTCATTCAGAAAACTCAGTAAATTGCGTTCAGGAAAGGAAAGCATACCGCGACTCTCTTCATTTCTTGAAAATATTCCTTCAGGGAAAATCATCAATGCAGAACTCAAAGCAGAGACAATAAGAACTTTTCATTTTAAAGAAATCGAAATTCTGCTTCGCGCACGCAAAGAAGATATACTCGTTTCATCATTTGAACATAGCCTTCTTGAAGATTATAAAAAAAGCGGATACAAAACAGGCTGCCTTTTAGAACACGAGCATTTTCATAAAGGATTTTTAAGGCTCTACATTGCCCTTTTATTTATGCGTCCCTACTCCATCAATATGCCCCTTGAGTTTTTCTACATCGTAAAAGGATTAAAGCTTAAACTAGCGATGTTTCTTTTAAAATTTGTTTCAAAAAAAATGATAATATGGACAGTAAACAATCCTGAAGATTTTAAACTTGTAAACAGATACGCTGACATGATAATTACCGATGATGTAGAAACTGGTGTAAAGTTTAAAAATAATTACTCTTGAATCAGTTAACAATTACATTAACGTAAAAGGAGACTTTTATGCATACCAAATCCATTCTCTGCTACGGCGATTCAAACACCTGGGGATATGACGCAAATACTCATGGCAGATTTCCTTATGATAAAAGATGGACATCTATTTTAGAAAGCATTCTCGGAGAAAAATACAAAGTCATCGCAGAAGGTCTTTGCGCACGCACAACCGTTCTCGACGATCCGTACGAAGGTAAAAACAAAAACGGAAAACGCTATATTTCAACAATACTTGAAACGCACAGACCGGTTGACTGCATTATCCTGATGCTCGGAACAAACGATCTCAAGAAGAAATTCAATGCTTCAGCATGGGATATCGCTCAGGGAGCACAGACTCTCATCGACGAAATACTTAAAAGCGGATTCTTTGTTCAACCATCACGGAATATAATTCTCATCGCACCTCCCGAAGTCGGAAAACTTGCGGGCACAGATTTTGAAAAACTGTTTGAAGATGCTGAAGAAAAATCAAAAGAGCTGGGCAAATATTTTCATGAAACTGCGCTCGCGAAAAACTGCAGTTTCATTGATTCGTCAAAAAACATAAAGCCAACTCCGCTTGACGCGATTCACCTTGATGAAAACGCTCATGCAGAACTCGCTAAAGTTATTGCAGACAAGGTGATGGAGATAATATAAATCGTTTATACTATCAGAAAATCAATTCATCAGTGCGTTTGAGTTCAGCTAATTTTTCAGCATAGGGATTTTTTCCACTTAGAATTCCGTTATGATGTTCGATGATTATACTTGCCGGAAGAATGTCAGAATCAAAGGTGCTGTGACCGTCGCTCACAAATTCAATTTTGTAACCATGACTGAAAGCACTGCGCAAAGTAGTATCGACACAATATTCTGTCATAAGCCCCATAATCACCAGAGTCGATATATTCATGGATCTAAGAAGCTGACTAAGAGTCGTTTCATAAAACGCGTCGGCGTGTGTCTTAATAACTTTAATATCATTCTGCTTCGGTTCAAGAGCCGGGTGAATCTGCCACAAAGGCTTGCCCATTCCGGCGACTGAATCCTCCGGTCCGGTGTGCTGAATGTATATAACCGGAGCATTAGATGCGCGTGCTTTTTCTGCAGCTGAATTGATATTATGCAGCAATTGAGCGCTGTTATAAATCACAGGTCCGCCGCTTTCTTCTCCGGTAAATAGACCCACCTGAACATCAATAATAAGAAGAGCTTTTGAACTCATAAATATCTCCGATTGATGCAATAAATTGAATTAAAATTTGATTACGAAATTACAATTCACTATTAGAGCAATATATCTACTTTAAGTATTTTAGACAAGATAAATATTCAGAAATATCCGACAAAACTGAAATAAGAATTTAAAAGCAGGTCGGCAAGAATCAATTACATTATAATCAAAACAAGAAAAGATCTATACATCTTTAAATCAACACATGGAATCAGACTCAATAACTGATCAAAATACTATAAAGATTAAAAAGGCATCTATTTATACCATGAGTGTCTGTATTTTCACTCATAAGCAGTGAGCTATAACCCTTAAAATATAAATTATTTTTCCATTTTAATTTACACCCGGCTTATGCCTTTTCTTTAAATACATCAAAAGAAAAAATAATATAACTGATATAAAAGATGCAAGAGCTGCCGAAATAAATGCAATACGGAAACTGCCTGTTAAATCATAAAGAAAACTGCCGCCCAATAATGCCATTGCACCAAGACCGAAACCTGTAAATACCATGCCGTACTTCGTTCCCAGGTTTTCATTCCCCAAAATGGAAGCAGTAAATGAAGGGTATAATCCCAGAATAACTGCAAATGACCAACCGGTAACAACAGATACCATGATCAATAAAACTCCCGAAGAGGGCAATACACCAAGCATTAAAAGAAAAAGAAACTGCAGAAATCCCGTAGCTATCAATATTTTTGAAAATCCTATCTTTTCCGACAAATAACCCGCAACCGGACGGCCGAATCCGTTTACACCGGAAAACAGGGAAACGACGAATGCAGCAAAACCCGCGTCTGCACTTATTTGCAATCTTGCGAAAGACGGGAAAAGCCCGATACTAAGAAAGCCGCCGATGACGAATGACGCAAAGATGAACCATAGAATATAGAATTTTTTATTTAATAAAGTTTCTCTAACAACTTTAACCGGCATAATGGCAGCTGAATTTTCACTTTTAATTTTAGAAGGCATCAGAAAAGATCCGGCGAGTGATCCGATGAAAACCATAAGTCCAATCACTGCCAGAGTTCCTGTTATGCCAAGTCCCGGAATCAATAGCCTGACTTTTATGGTCGCTACGAATACCGAGGCGAGACCAAACCCCATTACGGCTACAGAAACGGCAAAAGATGCATTTTTATTCACATGAGAGCGAATGGCAGGAGCAATAACCGAATATACACAGGCACAGCCTATGCCGCCGATGAGACCATGCGTCAAAGGTAGCCACCAGCTATGCCCTACTATACCGATAAGAGAAGCCAAAAGATATGCCGGAAGCAGCAAAAACGCACCGATTCGTGATATGAACCGATAACCGAAACGATCCGCAGCCATTCCTGCTGGAAGCATGCAAACGGCAAACACCAGCATAAAGACGGTAAAAGAAATATTGGCTTCAAATTTATTCCATTCAAAAAGTTCCATAAGCGGAACTGTAAAGACTCCCCATGAATAAGCTGCACCGCCTGATAATGAAAGAAGAAATCCGCCTAAAATTATTCCGAATTTTTTCATGATTACTCCGATAAAATGTATTGTGTCAGCAATGATCTGACAGTCTTCTCAAAATAAATGTCCAACTTGCTCTTCACCATGTTTTATTAAGAATATTATTCATGATTTAAGCTGAATGAAACCTTTTATTTTATTTGCACTGATATTCCCCATCACAATTAAAGCACAATTTATCCGATCTGACAAATAGATAATCACCGCCGGCATGCAAGATCCTGCAATTTGACAGAAGCAATATAATCAATCAAACATCAATATCGCTTATAGATGAATAATTATCGGAGATAAAATAGCCGAATAAACTCGCCTTTTCTACATCAGCAGTTTTAAGTACATCGACGATAGTCCTTTTCTTTTTCTGAACTTTGCACAGCCATGCCTTCCCGTATTTATAGTACCGCCAAGTATAATCCATTCCGTATTCATCATACAGATTTAATAATTTTAAATACGCGTTATATGATTTGCCGAGAATATTTTTCAAAACATTCTCATCAGGATAAACGGATTCATCTTTCAGCTCAATAATATTTATATTTTCCATATTGTCCTTCGAAGTATCATTCTATCATCATATTGTATGAACATTAGAATTTATTAAGCTCAAAGCCGTAAAATAGAAAATAAATCAAGTCTAACTACTCATGTTCAGAAAAATAATACTATAAAGTCCCTCTTTATCATGAATCTTTTATCAATTCCTAATATAACATTGACGCAGACAGATTTATTTTATAACAGCTAATATAGATTTTAGTTTACTTCTGAAACAGAAGACCATTGAAATTAATGCTGTTTAAGCAATAACACCGGATAATACCGATTCTATCAATTGCATTTTCATTTTTTCTGTTTTCATTCTATACCTGCTCTGAGGTATTGACTAAGCTGTAACTCTATTTCCATTCAGGAGTTGTCATATATGTTAAGAATAATTAAAACAATTAGCCTGCTGATTCTAATATCGCTAAATCTATTGTCTGATAACGCATCGGCTGATACTGACACTTATTTTGATTTGAAAGGATACTATGATTACTCGGGAACTATCGGGGAAAATGAAATAAAACTGTCTGTTTATTATGATAGAAATAAATTCAAAGGCACCTATATTTATGAAAAATATCGAACAGAAATAATTATCGACGGTGCAATTACAGATTATAATACAATCGTCCTCAATGAATATGATGATAATTATAAAGTTAAAGCAACTTTTATCGGAAAACTTAATAAAGACGACTCACTTACCGGCATTTGGGGAAAAACAAATACAGATAAAAAGTTAAAATTCAAACTGAAATTATTAAATGCGGTATTTTGCGAATATGGCCATAGATATGCCTGTGCCGGATTTGATTCAGATAAGGGTGTCATAGAATTTGTTGAACGATTTCAAGATCTAATTAAAAATGATGACGCCTTAAATATTTCCGAACTGATTTATTATCCAATATCCGTTAAGATTGACGGAAAAAAAGCAGAGATAAAAAGTAAAAAGCAATTTGTTCTGAATTATAAAAAGATATTCTCTTATGAATTTAAAAAAAGCTTATTAAAAGACTATGCTTCATATTTATTTTGCAATTGGCGGGGTATTGTACTCAATCCGGGAACCAATGAAGTTTGGATTGGTAATGTAAAAAGAGGTAAGACTTCAGGGATCTTAATAACGGCAATACATAATTAAGATTGCAGAACAATATTTCAGTTTCACGGATAAATTACATTGCGACATCATTCATCTGTCTTATAATTTGTAATAAAGCCAGGCAGGTAGATGTTTTAATACCGCTGCAATAATCTTCCATCGTTTTGTAACATAAGCGGTATTTTTTTTATTCTTTATTGCTGAATATATCTACTTCGCGGTAATTTCAACAGGCATAAACCGAGAGAATCCTCTCTCCTTTAATAAAGGTTTATCCTTAAGCAGGACATGCTTTAAAGGGCGTTTCGCATCATTTGTTTCGAGTGTCGGAATACAACATAAGGCTTCGGCCTTATGAATTCTTTGTCTGCATGGATCATGCAATACGCAAAAGGTGCTCCGCACCTTTTAAATCCGGTTTGGTTCTTTCTTTTTTCCGGCAAAAAGAAAGAACCGCAAAGAAAAGCCGCTGGGGATATCCCCAGTCCCCTTAAATTCTTTTTCTATCATTCTTCTTTATTCGAAGTACTTAGCGTACTTTGGACTTTTTCATTATCAATCATCTTATAATATGATTACGCGTTTTGTTCGCTGCGCTCAGTAAACGCGTAATTTGTTCTGCTTCAGAAAAAATGAATTCATCGAAAAATTCGCGATAGCTGAATGTATCGAGACGATTGATGATAACTTTAGATTTCTCTGCCATCACTTCGTTTCGCTACTGAATAATTTTGCATATCATAGAATCGAATTCGGATGACAAACATTCTGAATTGCATCTCAAAGAATCCAAAAGGTTTCTCTGAGAATCTAAAAGCTCTCTCTGATAATCTAAAAGGTCTCTCCGAGAATCCAAAAGCTCTCTCCGAGAATCCAAAAGCTCTCTCTGATAATCTAAAAGGTCTCTCCGAGAATCCAAAAGCTCTCTCTGACAATCTAAAAGGTTTCTCAAACAATCTAAAAGGTCTCTCAAACAACCAAACTTTCCTGTCCGAGAACCAAACTTTCTTATCGGATAAGAAAACCCGTATGTCCTGAAAGAAAAAAAGCCTCACAAGGAGGCTCTTTATATTATTCATACGTCGTATTTATTTGGCTGATAATCTCGAAGGTCTGCCGGGATAACGCGGAGAAAGATCATCATAGATAGCAGCGGCTTTCGGAACATTAGTTTTCTTCGCGTTTTTAACATTGTTATAGAACATAAGCGCGGCGGAATAAGCGTCGCTTCCTGAAAGGGTCTGAGTGTCGGTAATAGCATTGAAAATCTGATCAACCTGGGACTTTATACCGCGGAGTTCTTCGAAGGCGGAAACATCACGTTTGAATTCATCAAGATCAAGAAACTGCGGAACAAGTTCGGGATTCTGAACGCAATGTTCGCAGGCCTTATGAACAAATGCATAAGTTTTGTCTCCCATCTTGGGAAGCTCTTTCTTTTCATCAGGGTTAAGAGTTTTAAGCTTAGGCAAAAGCGTGGACATGAGAACATCTACCGCTGATTTGATCCGCTTCATATCCTCTTCGGGAATGATAACAGATACCAGATTCTGCTGACTCATAATGCACCTCACAATAATAAATTATTTTTTTACATTATGATCGGTGAAGTAAGATTGGAATGACTTACTATTTTATTTTTATCATATCCTGTCAAAGACTTTTTTAGATTAATTACTCTTTGTGATGAGGAATATTTGACGGAAATGGATGGAATGCAGAGATGAATTATAGATTCTGCAATACATAATAAATTATTATACGCTTCGAGAAAAAGAATAAGTCAATACTCAGCAATTATTATTTTGCCTCGAACACAATATCTGATAAATAGGTGATCATTACCGACATTTATTTTGTTTTCAAAAACTAACAATGGAATTCGAATAATCGCATATAGCTCTATGCTAAAATATATTAATCAATTATTCGACGAACAGGTAAATTGGAATTTTCATTTATTCGAACATTTTAAAAAAATCCTGCATTCCTTTGTTATTTGATTCTATTGCGCCAGATAATCTAATAAGATCATCTTTTAAAGATGAATCTCCACTCAAAACACCTATTACAATATTTTTTTTCAAAATTATTAACTCTGGAAAATATATTTCTGCAACACCTTCCCAATCTGAGTGTTGATCTGGAAATTTCTTTTCCACAAATAACAGATCATAAGAAAGTTGTTTATTTTTAAAAGTTGAAATATATGCTTTAAAAGCAAAGTTATAATTAAATATTATTGTTTGATATGATAGTGGATCTACATTTTTCCATATCAATTCACCTGAATAAGTCTTGTTAATAATTTCTTCAATTATATCCGTATAATCCATTCTACTTACCCTCTGACTTAATGATAATGGTTTTTAAAGATTTCAGTGCATTTTTAATGTTTAAAATCGATGTTTCAGAATTAATTAACTCATTATTTATTGATTTGATTAGACTTTTTTCAAATTTATCATTATACCATAAAACACTGAAAGTTTCGCTTAAAAATTTTACAATATATTCAATATTGCGTCTTTGATCGTTAGTAAGTGGTACATTTTCTGGATATTTCATTATATGCTCTATTCTACTAACAATTTCCTTGTCAATAATTCGATTTTTTAGAATTCTTTTAACTTCTCGAATTTTTATAAATGATAAAACCGAAATAATTATTCCAATAATGGAAAATGCTGACCCTAAAAATGCGATAGTTTTTGATGTAACAAGGTTTAGCTAAAAGCGAAATCTGTTGAAGCCCATTCACTGTACGCAACGCAGTGAACACTGAGCGCAGCAATTTACAACTACTTAAGCATATTATATTAAATTTATTCCCAAGGTAATTTCATATCTTTTAATTTATTAATTACAATTTTATCAAATATTATTCTTGTAGTATTCTCATATCTAGAAAGATTATCAGCTCTATCATTTGTGCCATCATATGCAAAAGATCTAAATTCCCAAATTCCTTTACCTGTAGATGTTACAATTATTGAGAACTTATTATTAATTGAATTTGATATATCACTAACGCTAATATATTTAAGACCAATTATATTCATTTCTGGATAAGTTACCATTTGTGGTAGACCATCCAGGAACTGTGATCTTGCTAGTCTTTGCTCTGTTCGGTTAAATATTTCATTAACATCAATCTTCAAAATTATAGGGTCATCTATAATTTCATCTGGCTTACTAAAGCCAATACATTTAATATAGAAATCAATCTCATATTTGCCTGGCTCATTAAGATCCGTAGAAAAAGGACCATAAAAGATTGAATCTCCTTCATCACCAGTTTTATCTCTTGTCCATTCCCAAACTTTATAATTATAACCGATTCTTTTATACTCATTTTCATCAGATATAACTTTTCCAGAATGATGCATTATCATTCCTTGATTCTCATTTTTTTGACCATAATTTATTTCATTTGCAATATAATATGTTTTTACATGACTTTTCCGTTTGAACATATATTCTATGAATAATCTAATCGAAAAAAATATTATCACGCCAATAAATCCACCGATAGCTGATCCAAAAGAGTTCAAAAATATTTCACTTGATGCTGACATAAAATTACCTCTGGTATATAATATCGAACTTAATTAAATACACACGCTCTGTATAAAATAACCCTATCTGATGTAATATACGTAACTAATAAATCATCTAACAGACTGCAAACATGTTGAATTGTCCGTGTTTGCATGAGTATATATTTCAGTCGTTTTTCCCGATGCATACCCATAAAGTTCCTGAATTACCCTTATATCTATTCAGCCTTTCGAAATACATACGGTAAAACTATGCATCAAAGAGTGAATCTCTGCATTTTTGCAGAAGTATTCTAAATCCGCAATAAAGTCTCCGTTAAGGGGAACAGATGAAGAAAACTCACTTGAAGAATATGCTTTAATTGCTATACTCATATAATCTTTGTAGAAAAGACTATTATCTTGTCAAACTCAAAATAAAACAACTGATGCACTATAAATTACGCATTTACTGAGCGAAGCAGAATGAGATTCCTGCATTCGCAGGAATGATGGAGAAAGTTACGTTCCCTCACCCAGCCTCCGGCTCGCCCTCTCCCAGAACGAAACACATACTGGCGAAGCCAATAAAGATAGTCCATCCCGGGAGAGGGCTTTCTGTCAATATTCTAATGATTTTCAGTATAAAATGAATTGTAGCAAGAAACATTAAAACGTCCGACGCAGGCGGACACCACTCGGGCGACCGTAGCATCCGGCGAAGCCGGTGCGAGGAATTCGCCCGACAAAGAGCGGGCGGGGATTTCAAAAGGGGCGGGGCTGGCGACTGAAGCCCGGTCCCTTTTGATCTTATCGTATGAGACCATGCGAAACCGGATTTAAAAGGTGTGAAACACCTTTTGTACAAGCACGGTAGCCGGGCAAAAAACAGATTCCAAAGACGAAGTCTTTGAAAGTATGCCTGACTCTCGGGCAAAACTGGGTAAAGGGCGTGGAACGCCATTTGATATTATTGCATGATCCATGCAAAAACAGGATACATAAGGCGAAGCCTTATGTATTACTCATTCCTCTTTAACAACTTAAGAATCTTAATCCTCCGCTCTTCAAATTCATTTTTGATCTTTTCACTCGATGGATTCTGTCCGTGCTTTTCCAGAAGAGAAAGCGCATGAGAAGGATTCTTCGATGTGTGCCAGCCGACTAAATAAATAAGAGCTGTATCTGAGTCATCGAAACCCGAAAACAGTTCGAGATATTTTTCATAATACGGAATTGATTTTTCATAATTCTTTTCGCGCCACTGCACGGCATATGCATATTTAAAAAGAGAAAGCGGCATCAATGGAGCCTTATCAATCGCCTGTTTATAAAGATCAGTCTGCTTCTTCACATCATTTTTAATCTTATCAGCATTTAACAAAAGTTCGCGGGCAGCAGCAGAGGCATCATCAGAAGTTTTAGAAGAATAAATCAAAGCTTTTTCGAAAACAGAACGCGGCGGCAGATAAGATTCTTTCGCATTTTTGAGTACAGCAAATTTATCAGAATTATCCCTGCGCGAAATAAGACCTTCATACCAGAAGAATTCTCCGTTCTTTCCTGCATTATCTTTGACGAGCTCTGCATACCACGACGGCCACTTAGCTTTATTAGCTTCCGCAAAAGTATGCCCGTTATCAACTCCGCAAAAGTGACCGAAGTTATGAAATACCTCGTGAATCAGAACTCTCCACGAAGCGGATGTAGGCATTTTAGTAAACATTCTGAAATCCTTCGCGCTAAGAAAGTCCGGAATCAAAACGAGACTCTTTACGCCGCCGAGATAAGTCGCGGTTTCATAATGCGGAAAAAACCACATCACCCCGTCGTATTTTCTAAAATCATCATAAAGCAGTTTTGAAGGATAAGGTTTTACCGATTCTGTAACAATCGACTGAATGCTTGAAGCTGTATCGGATCGCGTTACTTCGGCATCGATTACTTCAAAACGCGGTTTCATCAGAATGTTTCCGGAACTTAAATAATAATAAAAAACAGCAAGTGTATTGAAATGCATTGAGGTGTCGTATATCCGCCTGGAAATTTCTTCTTTTGAAAATTGAACCTTGATCGGTTTAGTCTTTCCATTTACAACGATTGAAGAATTAACACGCGGAATATAAATATTCAGCCAGGTAAATTCATAAGGTTTCTTTACTACCGGAGGATTTTTTACGAAATAATCAAACGCACGGAAAAGAGTCTCGAAGTCTTTACGGTTTATGTTTTTTGAATCATTCTTCCATATATCAAAAACTTTACTCATCAGACCAAGCCGAAAAATAAAACTTTCATTCATCTTTCTGTCATTGATTCCGTTTATTGCCGCCCGAGAAACAGCAACACTCATATGATCGAAAAACGCCACAGCAAGAGCTGCATTCTTTTCATCATATTTTAAAAGAAAATTTTCAGCAATATCCTTTGTCGTTTCATCATGCTTTGAGTTTGAAATAAAAATATTTCCGCATTTTTCGGAATTCCAGAAATGCGTCATCAGCATCACTGCAATGTCTTTATCTCTCTGCTTCGCATAATATTTAAGAAGAACTTTTACTGCATCATCTCTTTTGCCGTCTTCAATAAGAGCTTGAGCGTAAAATCTTACTGCACCGAACTGATATGCTTTATGATAATAAAATTCTTCAGGAGCTGATGTGAATTCTTTTTTGACAGCATCATAAAGTTTTGCTTCCGACAACTGTTTTAGGTACCAGAAAAATCGGTATGAATCAGGTTTGGAATAATAAGAATACCGCATCGCTTCTGCCGCTGTAAGAAAATCTTTTTTATAACCGGCATCCATTCCTGCTCTGAAGTAATCCTTCTTTGATTCGATATCAGAAGGTTTGCCGGTTGCGAAGTCCGCCGTAAAAACGCGGTTTGAAAAAGACACAGTCATACATAATATAATTAAAATACCAACGAATTTTTTCATAGTATCCCCCGCATGATTTAATCATATAAAGAGAATACTGTCAATATCCGCCTCCTCAGCGCGTAAGCCCTCCGGGCCGCGCCTCGCTAATGCACATCCTGTGCAAACGCATGCGAAAACTCTCACGCCCTCTCCCAAGATATAATTACAAATTGGTTAATCCAACGGAAAGATAAATAAGGGAGAGGGCTTTCTCTCATTTATTTTAATGTTTTAGTAAAAGATTAATGAAATAAAAATCCATTAAATCGTCCGCTGAAAGCGGACACTAAGGCGGTAGGAGAACCGCCATCGAGTCGCTTCAAATGCAAACAGGAAGTTTGCAAAAAAGCGACTCGTTAATTAGCGCAGACTATCGCAGTCATTACGAAGTAATGCGCGATAGTTCTGTCGCGACAAAGAGCGTGAGAGGTTGCTCTGTCCAACGCTAATGGCCATCCTGTCCGCGTTGGATTCGTGCCATCCTGGCACACAGGACGAGTAGCGGCCATTTACAAAGCATGTAACTATTGACAGCAATAGCACCTAAACCATCAGCCGAAGGCTGATACAATATAAGCTGAGCTTTCGCAATCCGCTGAAAGCGGTGCGAAAATCGAAGCGTAAAAAGCCGGGATGGGATTGCAAAAGGGTAAGGGCTGGCGACTGAAGCCCTTACCCTTTTGATATTCTTGCATGATCCATGCAGAAAAAGAATTCATAAGGCGAAGCCTTGTGATGACCTCCGACTCTCGGAGAATAGCACCTTTTGCGTTTTGCATGACACCATGCAAAAACAACAAAATATTTGATTTGCAGATTTCGCGCGCTATATTAACATTGATTACATCGAGGAGGAATCATGGCTTACATAGAATGGGAAGATTCGTTCAGCGTCGGAGTTGATATTTTTGATAATGAACACAAAAAGCTTATTGAAATAATCAACCGGTTACATCTCGCGCTTTTAATGAAAGAAACAGACGCGGTAATGGGGAAAACCCTCAAAGACCTTATTGACTATACGATTACGCATTTCGCTCACGAAGAAGATAATATGTCAAAAGAAACATACCCTGATTTTTTCAAACACAAGAAAGAACATGATGAACTTATAAAGAAAGTTCAGGATTTTAAGAGTCAGATAGAATCAGGCAAAACAACCATAAGTCTTTCAATAATGAATTTTCTAAAAGACTGGCTGATGGGGCACATTCTCGGAACTGACATGAAATATAAAAGCTTCTTCGCAGGTAAAACTCTTAAGTGATAAAGCGATTCTATCTTATGACATTTAAGCGTATAATTTTAATTATATGCCTCGCTCTTTTTTCAGCATGCTCGGACAAACCACCAGTAACAATTTCTGAGAGCAGAATGGGAACGATCATTTCCCAGACAGTCTATGGCAAAAACGCAGAGACAGCCGTAATTGAAGCAAGTGCGCGTCTTGCATATCTTGAAAAAGAACTGAGCTTTCATGATGAAAAAAGCGACTTATCAAAGCTGAACGCTAATGCCGGAATAAACTTTGTTCCATTAAAATCCGAAACTCTTTTCCTTCTGAAAAAATCGGTTTATTATTCCGAAATCACCGGAGGCGCTTTCAATATTCTGACAGGTCCGCTGTCGAAGCTTTGGAAGGTGACTTCTCCTGACGCGGATATTCCTTCTGAAAAAAAAATCAAAGAGCTTCTTCCTCTGCTTGATTATCGGGATATAATAATCAATGAAAAGAATTCATCCGCAAAACTAAAAAGAAAAGGACAAATGGCTGATCTGGGCGGAATCGCGAAAGGCTTTGCAACTGATGAGATAATAGCAATTTATAAAAAACACGGCATCGAAAAAGCGTTCATCAATATCGGCGGAAACATAGGCCTTCTCGGAAAATCTCCGGACGGTCAACTCTGGCGTATTGGGATTCAATCTCCGGACGGAGAAAAAGGAAAAACAGTTTGTACTCTGAAATTATCTGACTGCGCTGTTTCAACATCTGGAGCATACGAACGCTATTTCAGTAAAAACGGAAAATCATATCATCACATCATCGATCCGAAGACTGGATATCCATCTGATTCGGATATCGTAAGTGCGACAATCATCGCACTCAGTTCAGTGGAAACCGACGCCATGAGCAAGGTTTTCATAATGAATTCCAACGACGCTATTGAATTGATAAAAAAAACATCCGGCACAGCCGTTATCATAAGTAAAAACTTTAAAATTCTTGCGACAAAAAACCTACATAATAATTTTGAACTGACAGATAAAAGATATTCCGTCGAGTTCAGATAATCATTTATTTTTTGCCGTGAGATATGCTTCTATTCTGTCCAGGCCTTCCTTTATTCTTTCCATTGAATTGGCATAAGAAAACCTGACAAAGCCCTCACCGTTTGTACCGAAATCGACACCGGGAGTTATTCCTACATGCGCATTATCTAGAATTTCAAGTGCAAACGAATACGAATCATTTGTAAATTTGCGCGCATCACAGAAAATATAAAATGCGCCCATTGGTTCTGCACTTACAGAAAACCCGATTTTCTCTAGCCTTGAAAGCATGTATTTTCTGCGCTCATCATATACAGAAACCATTTTTCTTACATCATCTCCCGCACACTGCAATGCTGCGATACCGGAGCGCTGAGCAATCGACGGAGCGCATATAAAAAGATTCTGCTGAAGTATCTGAACAGCACGTATCATTTTCTCCGGTACTATCATATAACCAAGACGGAGTCCCGTCATCGCGAAACGTTTCGAAAAGCCGCTGATGATTATAGAGTCTTTTGAGAATTCGAGCATGCTCCGGGCACGGCTGCCGTAAACAAGTCCGTGATATATTTCATCAGAAATAACTGTAATGCCGCTTTCTGCAAGGAACTGAAATGTTTTATCTTCTGCGACAACACCCGACGGATTCATCGGAGAATTCAAAAATACTGCGCGCGTTTTAACAGTCAGTGCAGATTCAAAAGAAGATTTATCATACTGAAAACCGTTTGAAGCAGATACATTAACTTCGACCGGAACGGCTCCCGCGGAATAAATAAAATTCTTATAGCACGAATATCCGGGATTTGAAATTATTACTTCGTCGCCTTCATTGCAAAGCGCGTTCAGAGCAAGAAGTATCGCGGGTGATGAACCTGACGTTACAGCGATGCATTCAGGATTAACTTCAACATCATACTCACTTTTATAAAAAGATGCTATCGCATCACGCAGTTCACGCATACCGAGAGAATGAGTATAATGAGTTTCACCGGTTGTAAGAGACTGTCTCACAGCTTCTGTTACGCATTCAGGCGGATCAAAATCAGGTTCACCCACTTCAAGGTGTATCACATCAATCCCGCGCGAACTCATCTCATTGGCGCGTTCAAGAATTTCCATTACTATAAAGGGAGTAAGCTTTTCGATTCTTGGGTTTATAAACCTTTCAGTTTTCAACATTTACTTCCTTCGCATAAATCTCTTTTGCTTTTTCGGCAAGATTTTCCGCAGTGTTTGCCGAAGGATCATCAAGAACAATCTCAAGAAGCTCGTTCAGTATTTTACCGATTATTCGTCCTGGTTTTACATGAAACATATTCATGATATCATTGCCGTCAATCAGAAGATCCTTCACTGTAATAGCGTTTTCAGCTTCAATTATCTGTTCTATACGGCGGAAAAGTTCATGTATCGGAGCAGGCATTCCGCTTCTCGAACCGTTTCCGGCACGATCGGCAAGCCGCACGCGTGCGAGATCTCCAAGATTCTCGACGCCGACCTTGCGCATAAATCTTCTAACTGCGCCGTCATTCCAGTCTTCGGTATAATGAAACATATGATTGATGACAAGATTTGTAACGCAGTCAGTTTCGGCGTTTGAAAACTTGAGCCTCTTCATGATATTCTTCACCATGCGGCTTCCGACAACTTCGTGATTATAGAAAGTGTTTTCACCATCGGAGCCTTTGCGGCGAACCTGCGGTTTTGCGATATCGTGAAGTAATGCCGCAAGCTTAACTTCAAGCTTATCGTTAACCGCAGCATCACACGAATAAACACAATGATAATAAACATCAAACGCGTGATATTTATTCTGTTCGATTCCGTAACACGCAAAAAGCTCAGGAAGAAATTGCTCCATAAGACCGGACTTACGCATATATTCAAGTCCGACCGAAGGTCTGTCCGTCAAAACGGTTTTAACAAATTCGTCGCGAATTCTCTCTGCAGAAACTTTCGCGGAAACTTCAAGTGTCGAGCGTATTGACTCAAAGGTCTCCTCTTCAATATCGAATCCGAGCTTCGATGCGAACCGGCATGCGCGGTAAGGACGCAGTCCGTCTTCCGAAAATCTATCAACAGGTCTACCTATCGTTCTGATGACGCGCCTGTTTATGTCTTCAATACCGCCGCAGAAATCTACAACTTCGCTGGTTCTGTAATTATAAGCAAGCCCGTTCATGGTAAAATCGCGCCGCGAAATATCAACTTCAAGCGAATCGGAAAAAATCACCTCGTTCGGATGTCTTCCGTCATCATACTTGCCATCATTGCGGTAAGTCGTAACTTCAAAAACTTCACCGTCTTCAATAACGCTCACTGTTCCGTGTTTGATTCCTGTCGGAACCGCATGACGAAATATTTTCATAAGTTCATCAGGACGGGCATTAGTAGCAAAATCATAATCTTCGGCTGAAGAACCCATTATCAAATCACGGACAGCACCGCCGACCATAAAGCATTCATTTCCGTTTTTTTCCAAAGTCGAGTAAATCTTTTCTATCCCTCGAATATATTTATCGGGGATGGAAAGGTTCATAATTTTTGTCATATTACCTTGTTATTTCTGATTTCTGAGAGGGTCTAGCGTACACTTCGGTGCTTTTGCGGCCTTCATGATTATATTGCGTATCGACCTTATATGAGTCATAAGCCGATACAGAAAAATAATACAAAACGTTGTTTTTCATTTCGGGATATTCAAGCATTCCGCGCACGTATCTTCCCCGGTTTTCCTCAATGAGATTATTGTCGATTTTTACGGTAACGTAATTCGAATTAGAGAAATTCGCGATGCGCTTTCCGCCGGCATATCTGAGAATACCCTCCGATTCGCCGTTTTTAATTCCGTAGTAAATATTGTAACCGGCTATATCGTGGTCAACATTTTTCTTCCATCTGATTATTACATATTTATCACCGGTCTCAACTACTTCTATAAAAAGAGGAGAAGCCGGAGCAGAATCAAGTTCATAATCTATTTCAGCTGATTTAAAAACCGGAGATTCATCGCCTTCCGGCGTCGCAATCAGCCTGGCGCGCCACTGGAAATATTTACCTCTGAGATATCCGTCATCGGTTCTTGTCAGATAAATATTTCTCTGATTGTTGTCAATCTTATACCATTTCGGTTCAGAGTCATCAGCATCAAAATATTTGTCGGACATTCTTATTTCACATCTTAGAAAAGTCTTCGGCGGAAAAATTCCGTCCCATTTAAAATTTTTAATCATGGTGCCGGTTAATTCGAATTGGTAAACTTGGCTTGATATTATTCCTTCTCTGTTTACAGGAGTCCGGCCGATGAGCTTAACGTCTCGGTAATTTTTGCTCGCGATATCCGTCTGACTTCTGGCGTCTTCATACGAAAGATAATTGATTCGGAATTCATCCAATAGTCCAGAAAAGCCTTTGCCAATTCTGGCAATTGGAGCATCTCCGTCGGCGAACGAAGGAATCATTACATCAGAAGAAGGAACACCCTTCTCAGTCATAAAACGGCTTTCATATTCATTCTCTCCGATAAGGTGAGAAAGCTTTCCGGTCAGTCGGTCAAAAGAAAGAAAATAATGATGCCACTTTCCGACCTGGATATTCGGCCCTTTAGTAAGAGCTGTGTCAATTTTCGTGCCCTGCGAATTTCCAAATACTTTATAGAAATACGAAGTAATTCGGCCTTTTTCAAGCCTGATTTCTATTCCGTTTTTTTCGCCTGTATTTAATCCGACACGTGAAAAAATCACTGCATCTTTCAAGCTTGCAGGATTAATTCTAAATTCAATTGAAAATGATCCCAGATCTTCGGAATTCGCAAGCCATAGACCTTTCGAAGAAACAATATCAACACGGTCATCTTTTCTAGAAAAAAAAGCCGATCCTCCGCCGAGAGAACCCCTGCCTTTAACATGATTAAATACTGCGTTCTTAACTCTATATCTTCGTGTATCGTCCAGATGAAATTTTTCATCATTAAACGAAATAACCATATCCGATAAACCGGAAGGAGCACTTTCCTTATAAGAGAGATCGGATATTCTGTATTCGGTTTGTCCGTGAACATCCTTCTTTTTGTCAATGTTGAAAAAAGAAGACCCTTCAGCACTGAAGTGCAAAGTTCCGCCTGTACGGATATCCGACGCGGCAAGAATAAGCGCCGAAAAAACAAACACGAATCCGAATATTTTTTTCAAACTCAGCACTCCTCTTTTTCAAGAGCCGTAATTTTATCGACTCTGCGCTGATGTCTTCCGCCGTCATACGGCGAATCGAGCCATCTTTTAACAATTGCAAGCGATAGATCATCACCTGTTATACGCGCACCGAGAACAAGAACATTTGAATCATTATGGCGGCGCGTCATTTCTGCCATAAATTCGTTGAAGCATAAAGAAGCGCGGATTCCCTTTACTTTGTTTGCTGTAATGGACGCACCTATTCCGCTTCCGCAGATTGCGATTCCTTTTTCAGCCTTTCCGTCACGCACAGCGCGGGCTGCTTTAGGAATAAAATCGGGATAATCTGCAGACTCCTCGGAAAAACATCCGAAGTCCTCAAAATTAATATCGGCAAAAGTTTTTTTAATAAGTTCTTTTAATTTAAACCCTGCATGATCTGACGCAATAGCAATTTTCATATTTCCTCCATTTAAAATAAAGCATTTCCGGGCGTACGCGGAAACGGAATGACATCACGGATATTCTGCATTCCGGTAATAAAAAGCATCGCACGCTCAAAACCAAGACCGAATCCTGCATGCGGAACAGACCCGAACCTGCGCGTATCCAGATACCACCAGTAATCAGCCGGGTCAAGACTCATTTCCTTCATTCTGTCTTCAAGAACATCAAGCCTGTACTCTCTTTCGCTTCCGCCGATAATTTCACCGACACCGGCTACTAAAACGTCCATTGCCCTGACGGTTTTCTGATCGTCATTTAGACGCATATAAAAAGCCTTAATCTCTTTAGGATAGTCTGATACAATAACCGGTACTGAAAATTTTTTTTCAGTAAGATATCTTTCGTGTTCACTCTGAAGATCTATTCCCCATTTGACGGGATAATCAAAAGATTCGCCGGAAGTCTCAAGTATTTTTACCGCATCGGTATACGTAAGGCGCTCAAACGAAGATGATGCAATTTTTTCAAGACGGCTTACAACACCTTTCTGAATATAATCATCAAAGAACTTCATCTCATCCGGATTGTTATCCAGTACATATTTAAAAATATATTTCAGAAAATCTTCAGCAAGATCTGCATTATCCTCAAGAGTTGCAAAAGCTGCTTCCGGTTCAATCATCCAGAATTCTGCAAGATGACGCGAAGTGTTGGAATTTTCAGCCCTGAATGTCGGACCGAATGTATATATTTTTCCGAGAGCAGTCGCAAACAGTTCACCTTCAAGCTGACCGCTCACAGTCAGATGTGATTCCCTGCCGAAAAAATCCTCTTCATAATTAATTTTTCCGTCCTTAAGCGGAGGATTTTTCATGTCAAGTGTTGTTACGCGGAACATCTCACCTGCTCCCTCACAGTCGCTTGCGGTAATGATAGGCGTATGAACCCAGTAAAAATCATTCTGTTGAAAAAATGAATGAACAGCAGCAGCGAGCGAATTTCTAACACGGAAAACAGCACCGAAGGTGTTTGTTCTCGGGCGCAGATGCGCGATCTCACGCAGAAATTCAAAAGAATGACGTTTCTTCTGAAGAGGATATGTATCAGCCGGAGCATCTCCCATTATTTCAACAGATGAAACCTTGACCTCATAAGCCTGACCGGCTGCCGGAGATTTAACAAGAGAGCCGTGAGCCGATACGGAACTACCTGTCCCGCATTTCAAAAAATCTGCATAACCTTCTGCATTTTCTTCAACTACAAGCTGTATATTCTTCTGTGATGAACCGTCATTTACTTCCGCAAAGCAAATTCCCTTACCTTCTCTTTTTGTTCTTATCCAGCCGCACACTCTTAACTGTTCTATTTCTTCTTTTGAGTTCAGCAGATTTTTTACCGGAATTCTTTTCATTTTTCTGTCCTAATTCTTTAGTTAATTCATCAGCTATCATTTTTTCAATCGCGGCATTCAGCGATTCTACATCCTTGTACTTTTCTGGTTTTACCGGCGCAAGAAATTTTATGGTCATTTTCTTGCCGCAGAAAAATCTTGGAAACATTTTTTCTCTCGGCCAGATCACAGAACTTCCTTTTATGACAGCAGGAATAACCGGTTTGCAAATGTTTTTAGATAGATAAGCCGCTCCAATCTTGAATTTCCCAAGAACGCCGGATGCACTTCTTGTCCCTTCCGGAAAAATCAATAGAGAAGCGCCGCCCCTGAGTATATCGGCACCGGCTTTCATTGCAGGAATAATATCCCCGCCCCTGTCGACAAAAAGCCCGTTTGATCCCGGAAAAAGATATCTGATAAAACGCAGTTCCTTCTTGCTTATAACCCAGACCCTGCGCCTGATATTTTTCGGCATGAGAGAAAGCATTACAAGGCTGTCAAGATTTGACGAATGATTCGCAACTATAATACTACTTTCAAAATCAGCTTCATTGAAACCCGACAATTCAGCTTTCCAGAATATCCTCGCAATTTTTTTTATCTTCCAGAAAGCGAAAGATACAACAGGATTCGGAAACATTTTTGACCTATGTTTAATCGGTGTTTTCAGAATTTTTTCATCTATACTAACCGAAGATCCTTCAGGAAACGAAGCAATCATTTTTATAAGGTTTTCTGCAGTATCCGCCGATCTGATTTTATCCGCATTCGCGCGGATCCCGAATTTTTCTTCACAGAAAGAAGCAAAATCAATCACACCAAGAGAATCTAGTCCCAAATCAGAAAGAGTATCATTCGATTTTATTTCCTTCAGCTTCTGTCTCTTTTTCAGAACTTCTGCAACAAGTTCCTCCTTAGTGTTCTCCGGCACAAAAAGTAACTTAGTTTCAACTGAATCATTTTCAGAAGTCATAAATTTTCCGCTTTCAACAAGCCGGATAACCTCATGCACCAAAATTTTGCGTGTTGTATTTTTAGGCAACGGATCAAATGACAGCGAGAAGCTAGAAATGGTTTTATACGAAGGAAGGCCCTTGCCGAGTGAAGCGAGCTCTTTCTTTATTATTGCAAAACTTTCTGCATTTTTTTTGCGGGGAACAATAGCTGCACAGACAGTTTCTCTGCCGGCTATTCTTCTCCCGAAGACGCAAATTTCTTCAATCAGTGATGATCTTTTATAATGTGCTTCAAGCTCTGCCGGATAGACATTTTTACCCGAATCGAGAATGATAGTGCTCTTTGATCTACCGGTAATAAACAGGTATCCGTCCTTATCTATTCTTCCGATATCTCCTGTATTATAATAACCGTCAGAATCAAAGCATTCTTTATTGGCTTTGTCATTCTTATAATAGCCGTTCATGACGGAAATTCCTTTAAGCCATATTTCGCCAATTCCTTCTTTGTTCTGATTTTTCAGTTTCGGAATGTTTCCCTTCATCACAGGTCCGACCGAACCTTCCTTATTTTTCTTCGGGTGAGATATTGCTATAGGTCCGTTCGTTTCAGTGAGGCCGTAACCTTCAACAATCTGAAGTCCGATTCTCTTATAATAACGGAAATATTTTTTCTTCAGAGGGGCACCTCCGCTGATAAAATATTTCATTTTTTTCCCGAAAACCTTTCTTATCGGACGGAAAACTATCTTAGGAATAATACCCAGACCCGTATATTTAAACAAAGGTTGAAAAGTCAGAAAGAACATCAGAAGAGCATATTTGAGTTTTGACGCTTCACGCGCTTTATTGATGATCGTATCCATGAATATTTCCCAAAGCTGAGGCGCAGCCGGGAAAATGGTAAATTCGTGTTCGCCGAGAGTTTTAATTATATCAACACCTTTCAAAGAACGCAGAAAGAAAAACGAAGCGCCGACATTGAACGGACCTCCGAAGTTAGCCATAAACGCATATGAATGAAATAGAGGAAGAATGCAGAGAAATTTATCCTCTTCATTTATTCCAAGATAATTCAGACATGATATCGAACTTCTGAAAATGTTTCCATGTGAGAGAACAACAATTTTCGGATCCCCGGTTGTTCCTGAAGTAAAAGAGTATGTTGCCGGATCATCCGGTGTTATCTGCACATCAGAAATGTACTGTTTTTTCTCAATGCTTTTATCCATTGATATTTCAAATAAAGGAAAACCCTTAAGCTTTTTCTTGTATGCCGGAGAAATAAAAGCCGCTTTTGTTTTTACAGTTTTTGTCATTCGGAGATAATCTTTTTCAGAAAGATTCGTATCAAGAGGAAGAGCAACACATCCGCAAAGCGTTATCGCCATGTAAGTTATTATCCATTCTGCCGAATTTTCAGCAAGAATTGCGACGACATCACCTTTAATTAATTTCTTTTTGCGCAAAAAAGCTGCCCTGCGCAATGCGAGATTGTAAGCTTCACCGTATGTTATTTTTTCATCGAAAAGAATTTTACCCGAATATTTCAGTGATCTTGCTCTAAAGAATTCATTGAGGTTATTAAAATATTCCATCAGCGCCCCCGTTTGATTATTATAAAAATACCGGCAAATTTTTCAACAATTTAAAAAAAAGCCGGTCTTTGCGCTTGACATTTTTATTGGCAAAATAGCCTCTATTATGATTTTAAATTAATGGAGCATCTTCAACCATAATGCCGTTTGACAGAATTGTCCTGTTTAAAGACATCTTCTCGATCCCCTTTTTTTCTGAATTAAAACAGCTCCACGAGTCATTGCTTTATGATCGAAAAAAATCGGCACTATATCTTTCTAATATCGCATCAATTCTCTGCAGTGAAAACAGTTTAACCGTCATTAACCTTCTGACAAAAAGCGAAAACGCTTTTTCTCTTCTTTGCGAGAAGGGAGAAGATATTCCTGTTGAAATTCGTCTTATTGCAGAAAATGACATCAGACTAATATTATCATTACTGAAAAATAATCCTGTCACCACAGAAGCTGCAGACAAAGAGAAAACACTACACCCTCTTTTTAATCTGCGTTTCCCAAAAGTCGAGGCAGATGAAAAAGAAGTTCTCGGTCATCTCGAAAAAATCTGGAGAAACCGCGGCTGTGGAATATTTTCGGAAAGTCATTTTTTCAAATGGAACGGAGCGGAAATTCTTCCGATTTATTCTTTCGACAAAATTACTTTTTCAGACCTTGCAGGATACGACGAATATAAAAGCATTATAATAGAAAATACCGAAATTCTCTTATCCGGAAATCCCGCGAACAACATTCTTCTTGCCGGAAGCCGCGGTTGCGGAAAATCTTCAATGATAAAAGCAACAGCGAATAATTTTGCAAAAGACGGATTAAAACTAATTGAAGTTTCCAAAAAAAATATTCTAGGCATTGAAAAACTTTTCAATATGCTTTCAAACCGCGGACTTAAGTTCATATTATTCATTGATGATATTTCTTTCGATGAAAACGAACATTCATTCACAGAGTTCAAATCGGTTCTAGAAGGTTGTGCTTCAGAAAAACCTGTAAATACGGCAATATACGCAACTTCAAACAGACGCCACATGGTCAGCGAAAAGGCTCTCACTGGTACATACGATATTTTCGATCAGGATACGGATAATGAAAAAATATCCCTATCCGACAGATTCGGAATTACTCTTCTCTTCTTACCTCCTGACCAGAATGAATTTCTTGCAATCGCAGAAAGAATCGCCACAAAACACGGAATTCCTTTTGATGATCAAATGAAACGCTCCGCCGTGCAATGGGCTATTGAACAAAAAGGCAGAAGCGGCAGAAGCGCAAATCAGTTCATCACTTATATAAAAGGCAAAATTACACTCACTTCGGAGGACAAAAAATGATAAGAGTTTTCAAATTCGGCGGAGCCTCAGTTAAAGACTCTGATGCAGTAAAAAATGTCGTAGAAATATTAAAACTTTTCCCAAAAGACAACATAGCGATAGTCGTTTCAGCAATGGGCAAAACCACAAATGCTCTCGAAGCTCTTCTTAATTCATACATAGACGCAAAGAAAGACACCGATTCACTTATAGAAGAAATGAAAAATTTCCATTACAAGATAATGGACGGGCTCTTCGCAGACAGAAACCATGGTGCTTACAAAAAAGTTGATCATGTTTTCCACGAATTAAATGAATCACTTTCTGTTAAGCCTTCCGAGAATTATGATTATGAATATGACCAGATAGTTTGCCTCGGGGAAGTGATTTCAACTATCATTGTCAGTGAATATATGAACCAGGCAGGAGTTGTGAATCAGTGGATTGATTCGCGAAATCTTATCAAAACAGACAACACCTACCGCGATGCTAAGATATTATGGAATCAGACAACTCTAAACTGTTCTACAGAAATTGATTTTTCAAAATGCAAAATATATCTTACACAGGGGTTTATAGGTTCGACACTTGAAAATCTTTCTACAACTCTCGGAAGAGAAGGATCGGATTATTCTGCAGCGATTATTGCATACTGTCTTGATGCTGACGAAGTCACAATCTGGAAAGATGTTCCGGGAGTTCTCAACGCAGACCCCAAGTATTTTGCGAAGACAGTTAAGATTGATCTTTTAACATATTATGATGCCATAGAGCTCGCTTATTACGGTGCTAGCGTCATTCATCCGAAAACAATTAAACCTCTTCAGAATAAAAATATTCCGCTATATGTAAAATCATTTGTCAATCCTTCAGCAGAAGGAACTGTTGTTAAAGACTGTAATGTTAAAAATCCTATTCCATCATTTATATTTAAGGTAAATCAGACTTTGATTACCATTTCGCCAAAGGATTTTTCATTCATAATCGAAGAAAATCTCCGCGACATATTTCAGATTTTTTCGGATCTCAGAGTAAAAGTAAATGTAATGCAGAATACTGCCATAAGTTTTTCTGTTAGCATTGATCATGATGAGAGAAAGCTCGCTAAAATAATAGATACTCTTGAATCAAAATTTACTGTAAAATACAATACCGGTCTTGAATTGATAACAATTCGTCATTACGATCATGAAACAATTGAAAGAGTATCTTTGAACAAAGAAATCATTCTTGAAGAAAAAAGCCGTCATACAGTTCAGCTTGTGGCAAGAAAGATATAAGCTGTGTTTTCAAATATTCTTGACACACGCGTACCACATATTAGAATTTCCGTGGAAGGTGACACATGACCGAAGTTAAAGAAATAATAGAAGACGAAAATAAAATAAATACCGTAATTGCCGAAGATATCGAATTTAAGGGACGTTTGGTCTTCAAAAATTCCCTTAAAATAAAAGGCAATTTTTCCGGAAAAATTGAATCAGACGGTCACCTCATAATAGGTCAGGAAGCAAGCGTCAGCGCTGATGTCAAAGTAAGTTCAATAGCTATCAATGGAAAACTAAACGGCAAAGTCAAAGCAGACAAACTTGTAGAACTTTATAAGAAAAGCGAAACCCACGGTGATATCGTAACACCTGAAATTTTCATCGAGAAAGGCGCGGTTTTTAACGGAAGCTGCATCACACAAACAGAAAACTAATTTATAACTGCGCGTACTTTACGCGCAATGTATCCAACAGAGAAACCGGATCTACCACACACACCCTTTTGCCGGCAATAACTTCAGCAAACCCGAGTTCATTATTATAACGCGGAACTACATGCAGATGAAGATGTTTAATGCTAGCTCCCGAATTTTCTCCGATATTATATCCGATATTAAATCCGGTAGGCCCCAGCACATCAGTGAGTATCCTGACCGAAGCCGCGCTCAATCTATGAATATCAGCTGCTTCATCCGGGGATAAATCGCATATCGACTCAACATGCCTCAATGGATAAATCATTATATGTCCAGAATTGTAGGGATACAGATTCATCGAAACAGCAGAAAAACAACTTCTATATATTTCAAGATCAGGGGATTCCGATGTTTTATCAATCAACGAACAAAGAATGCATCCTTCTTTCTTATTTTTGACATATTCTAATTTATTGAAATTAAAAAAATGCCCTTCAATCATATAAGCCCTGATAGAATTAGAAGTCTTACAATAACATTAGCCATTACACCGGCAAGAATATCATCCATGAATATTCCCATTCCGCCCCTGAGCTTCTGAATTCTGTTGATAGGAAAAGGTTTAATTATATCAAAAATTCTAAAAAGCACAAGCGCAACAAGTGCCGCTTTGAGAGAATATGGAATAAACAAAACCGAAACAAAATAACCGAATATTTCATCAAGAACAACGACCTGCGGATCTTTCGCTTTCAAGTCTTTCTCAGCAAAATCACCAAGTCTGATAGAAGGATAAATTAAAACAAAACAAATTGCTGCATTTATCCAGAAAGCTTGTCCCGGAAAAAAATAATTTTCTGCATAAAATAATACAAAACCAACAATTGAACCGAAGGTTCCAGGAGCACAGGGCGAATAACCTGAGAAAAAACCGCTGTAAAAAAATCTGGCAACTGTCTTCATTTATCTTTACCTTTATAAGGCGGAAGAAGAACCCTCCAGTTGAAAACAAGATAACGAATCCCTGACCAGGCAGTTAGAATTGTGACAACAAGCATCAGCCAATAAGGACCGGCAATAAGCCACTTGTCATGCATATCCGAGACAGTGATTGACCATGCCGGAACCAGCGACATATAGTGTCCTTTCATCATTTCTTCTGGTATTGTCATGTTTGCTCCACGGACAATAAAAATCATAATGATGACAAGTATCGAAATCATCTGAAAAGCTGTCTTAATTTTTCCAAAACGCGAAGTTCTTATAGACATACCTTTCTTGACGGCAACATAGCGCATAACTGTAACAAGAGCATCTCTTCCTATTATAATTATTATCATCCACAAAGGAATGAGATAATCTATCAAAAGAAAAGCAACCAGTGTCGAAATAACCAGAACTTTATCCGCCAAAGGATCAAGAAATTTACCCAATTCGGATTCCTGTTTAAGTTTTCGCGCACTCCAGCCGTCAAAAAAATCAGTAAGTGAAGCGATACTGAAAACTATCAATGCAGCGAATTTCATTGATCTTTCAGGTTGAAAGATCAGATATAGAAATAACGGCATTAAAAATATTCTAAGAAGAGAAATAAGATTAGGAATCATAATATTCACCAATTAAATCGTACTCGGTAGAATCAGATATAACAGCTTCACAAAAGCCGTTGATTTTTACTTTGTTTTTTTCATCAGTTAAGTAAAAAACTCCGTCAACTTCCGGCGCATCATATTCTGTTCTTCCGGCATAATGGAACTCATCCAGTTTTTCTTCTACAAGAATTTTTACCTTTTGACCCACCATTTTCAAAAGAGAGTCACGTGATATTTCCTGCTGAAGCTTCATTAACTTGTCAAAACGGCGTTTTTTTATCTTTGAAGGATTATCTTCCAATTCCGCTGCAGGAGTATTTTCTTCAGGCGAAAACACAAAAGCACCTGCTTTGTCAATGCGGGCTTTTTTCATAAATTCCAATAGTTCATTAAAATCTTCATCAGTCTCGCCCGGATAACCAACCATAAATGTCGAACGAATTTTAATTCCATTTACTTCAGCTCGAAGCCTTTCAATAAGATTAAGATACTTTTCTGAGCTTCCCTTACGGTTCATGGAACAAAGAATCTTTTCAGACGCATGTTGAAAAGGAATATCTATATATTTAACTACCTTATCATTGGAAGCAATAAGTTTTATTATTTTATCCGATAAATGATCCGGATGAATATACATGAGACGTATCCATTCAACCGTTTTAATCTGCGATATTCTGTCAACTATCGAACAAAGATCGGAAGATCCGAAAGAATATGAAGCAATATCCTGCGCAACTATAATAAGCTCTTTGGCTCCGCGCGACGCGGCTTCTATTGCATCAGAATAAATACTATCAGGAGAAAAAGAAACGTGATCACCGCGAATTATCGGAATCGCGCAGAAACTGCATCTGTTAGAACATCCTTCCGCAATTTTTATATATTCATAAGGCAAACCCAGTTCAAGAGGAATACGTTTCTCTGTGCGGATATAATTTTCAGACAATGAAAAAAGATTCTTAACTTCAGGAATAAATCCGTCATCATACAAACCATAAACAAGATCAATTTCCGGTATATCAGCAAGAATATCTTTTTTGTAACGTTCCGAAAGACAGCCGATAACCGCAATTTTAGCACCTGAGAGTTTCAGCTCAAGTGAATCGAGAATAACGGCAATGGATTCTTCTTTAGCGGACTGAATAAATCCGCAGGTGTTAATAACGACAAAATCGGAAGACTCTATGTCTTCCGATTGTACAAAACCGTTCTCAATCAAAGCGGCATTAAGCCTTTCAGAATCTGATTGATTCTTTGAACAGCCGAGTGAAATTATGTGATATTTCAGGTTCACTTCCAATCTTTGATTGAAATAGTATATTTATTAGGATTAGCAGGATCTTTTTCCCACTTTATTGTCTTAGAAGCAACAGTACCTTTGCCACCAAAAACAAAATCCTTATCATTAATCTTAACTTTCACGCCACCGGCATTTCCGATTTTAACCTGAATTGCGTTTGTAGCTTCCCATCTTTCTTTTCTTCCCTGACGCACAAGACCGGAGATTCTCTGCTGGCCGTCAAGATAGAGTTCGAGATAAGTATTCTCAAGGAATTCGGCATCAAAAGTAATTTTGAGATTACGGTCATCCTGAGCGGTAACCTGAGGCGAATCCGAATCAGAAGCGTTTGCCTGATCAACAGATGGGTCTGCAGCACCTGAAAGCTCAATTAAAAATTTTCCTCTGGTTCCGGCTAATGCCTTTAGAGTTATAGAAACATCTCTATTTGCTCCCGGAAAAACTATTTTTGAAGGCTGATCAAGATTAAGAGTATAATTTGTCTTTTCAGGATGAGTTTGAATATCAACTGAATTAGCATTTATCTGCTTAACAAGAAAATAACATTCTTTTGAACCGACAATGAACTGAACCGCCTCATCTTTTGAAGCAAGAATCATACCCTTGTCATTAGAAAGTTTTAGTGCCAGAAGATTTTCAAAATCTGCAGTTTTGCCTTTTGATGTGTATTCACTCTTCAAATCGTCAATTGATCCTTCAGCAGAAGTATCAACACCGCTTGAAATAAATTTAAACAAAAGAATAAAAAGAACAACCGCAAGTGCACAACCGACAACAACGAAAATTCCGCGCTTTGCTCCTCCAAGAGAAGGAACACCGAAATTAAGAGAAGTCATCTTGCCTGTCGGCTTTGTAAGTTCTTCCAGAGGAGTTACGCTCTCTCCTATTTTAAATCCTTTATATGCCTGAACCATAGACTCAGAATCAAGTCTAAGGTAATCTGCATAATTTCTCAAAAACCCCATCGCATAGGTTTCACTTGGAAAATAATCGAAATCCTCATTTTCCAAAGCCTCGAGATATGTAGGCGCGATATTTGTGTCCTTTGTAACGTCGGAAAGACTCAGCTTCCGTGCTTCGCGCGTTGATTTTAGCTTTTCACCTATACTATCCACTTTCTACTCCTCCGACAGCATCGGGTTCTTAATTACCCTTGCATTTGCCGGTTTATCCATTTTGAAAATTCCCTTTTGAAAATCTTTTGCCGTATCAATCTTAGAAAAACGTATTCTAACTGTTTTTCCCGCCGAAGTGACTCCCTCGGCTCTTATTATCAAATAATTTTCATCAATCCATATATTCATGGTCTTAAAGCCGCTTCGGCTTTCTTTCTGCTGAAGATGAATCAGATAATATTTTTTTCCGTCTTTATCAGTAAAAGGCTGTTCCTTCTGACCAAACTTATAGTGATATTTTTTAAATAGTCTCTGCAAACCTGTTCTCGAATTTGACGAAAAAATACCGCTCTCGTCATCCTTTAAATCCTGCTCTGCAACTACATTGAGACTCGGGATATAAAGCCACATTACACGACCGTCAGAAACAAGCTTCTGTCCGGCTGGGCTGAAAAAATCAACCAGCAGATAATTAGGAAACTTTGTTTTTAAAGTTCCGCTTCTAACGGTTTTCTTGCCGCCCTTTTCGCTCTCAATGACAAAATCCGCACTCATCCCTTCGAATGAAGCGTACTTCTTTTTAACTTCATCGACAACATCACTTACTGTCGTAAATGTAAACTTTGCGGGAAGAACCGCAGGAATTAGAATCGCAAGAAGCATCAAAATATTTTTTTTTGTATTCATAAAAACCAGAATTTATCTTTTTAGCAATTGCATAATTTGAAGCAAAAAAGTCAATCACAAACAAAAGATTTTTTTTACCACAAGATAAACAAGTAGACAAATAAAGTCCGCAGTTGAAAATGTATCCAACAAACTCCGGGTGACTTATGAAAAAAACCTCATTTATTTCTTTTCAGGCTAAAGACGACTCTTTTTATCATGAAAAAAACGAAACAGAATCTCACGAAAATCACCCTTCAAATCTTGAAACAGGGACAATCTATTTTTCAATAGGATCTTCTGAAATCAAAACAACTCTTTTAAAAAAGACACCTCACTATTCGGCATGAGACCTCTTTAGCACCGGATCTCCTTCCGGGAAATTATTCCATTCAGCATAATAACCTGAAAAAACACTCCCCGGATTAATTAGCCGAATTCTGTCTGAATTATACTGAAGCTGTTCATGAGTATGCCCGAAAAAAACCACATCGGCGTTCAGGGCTTTTGCCCTCAATCGAAGATGACCAAGACCGCTTTTAACCGAATAACCCTCACCATGAGTAATTAAAATGTTAATATCAGAAATGCACACACTGATCTCATTATCTGCATACACATTATCAGTATTACCGCGGACCGCATAAAGTTTTCCTGAAAAGTCGGATGGTATATCGGAGAAACCATCCCCGCAGAATATCAGAATATCCGGCGAGGATTCGGCAATTATCCTTTCGAAGATTTTTTTGTTTCCATGTGAATCTGAAGCAATAATAATTTTCATTGAGGCGAAATACGATTATTCAGCTTCTTCGCTTTGAGGAATACCAGAATCATCAGCTTCACCTTCATCTGTCTCGGTAACATCAGGAGCATCCTGCTTCTCGGTATATTTGTCCATCTGACCGATAATACCGCTTGCAAGCTCATCAGAACCGTTAAGAATCCATTTACCCTCTTTTTCTGAAACTGATATATCAACATCGGTTTCAACTCTTGGATGTTTTTTATCAGAAACTGATTTTGTGATAAAATCCGCCATAAGTTTAGCAACTAATGCATCCTTTTCTTTCTCTGATTTGACTTTTTCAACAGCTGATTGAACTTTTTCGGATGAAAATTCTACTTCCATCGCAAGCATAAACTTAGGCATGTCAGGAGCGGATATTTTAGTCTTAACAACTACATCCCCATTTTCCGAAACGCTTGATGATATTATTTTATAACTGATCTGACCAGTGATTATTCTCATCACCGGAAGAAAAGCTGCATACTGCTCCTCAACATCAAAGCCGCCCTCTATAAATCCGCCCGCTTTAAGAAAATCACCCTTTTTTACACTCTCGAGGAAGCTGGTAACGGCTTTTTCCGCAGCCTTTTTATCAGGTTTCGCACTTAATGCGACTGAAGCAAAAACACAAAGAACAGCAATAAATAATTTCTTCATAAAATCTCCTATGATTATTCGAAACGTCTGTTTATGAACCAATACGCGTTTTATTTCAAGAACTAAATTATAATAGTAAAACACAAAAATCCGCTCTCGCGGATTTTTTTTACAGCAGATATTTTATGCTAATTTATTTCTTTGCAGCAACTTCTTCCGGTTTTGTATTCAAAAGCATTAGTCTTGCACTAGCATAGTCAGAGTGCAGTGTATTTGTATGCTGTACTTTGACCTTTTCATAATACTGTTTAGCTTTTGCCAAATCACCTTTTTTCTGATACATTCTTCCTATATCGTACAGATTTCGCGCGTTGTATTTTCCATTTGGATATTTCTGCTCAATCGAAAGGTATACTTCAAGAGCCTTGTCGGTATTTCCTGAATTTTCATAACAAACACCTATTGAAAAAAGCGCAAGAGGAACAAGCTCTGATTTGGGATTTTCTTTTACAAAAAGCTCAAAATATTTAATTGCCTCTTCATTCTTTTCTGACTCAAGATAATAACCGCCTGCAAGATAATATCCGTCACGTGCGATGTATCCAAATCTGGTTTTTTCTTTCAGTTTAATAATTTTAGATGCAGTATCGGCCTTGAGTTCATTTATCTTTGAATTTAAAAGATCATAATTTTCCATTGTGCGTGGAATTTCTTCAGATATCTTTCTCACAGATTCGTCAAAATCCTCTGAAATTTTTGCATATTCTGCAAGAGAATCATCCACAGATTTCTGATACATTACAGCACAAACTACCGCTGCGGCACAAAGTACTAAAATAGCACAAAGAACTGCAACCGAAGCTTTCTTATGTTTCTTAATCGAATCCTTAACACGCATCAAAAATTTTTCGATTGAGTCTCTTTTTATTTCGAGTTTATTTATCATTTGTAACTCCGTTAATTTGCTTTTTCCATTTTATTTTTCAAAAGATCGGCAATGCTGGCAGTATTTGAAGTATTTCCGCCCATAACTTTTGAAAGTTCTTCTTTTTCAGACATAATGTCAAAACCTTTAATGCTGAGAGAGATTTTCTTTTTATCTACATCAACATCAAGCACAACCGCGTTAACGGAATCCCCTATTTTAAAAGCCGAATTTACATCTTCGATTTTATTACGGGAAAGTTCCGAAAGATGAACAAGTCCTTCGACCTTATCATCAAGCTTCACAAAAACGCCGAATGAAGTGATGCTCGAAACCGTTCCTATTACCTTTGAACGCGGAGGAAATTTTTCTTTAACATCCTCCCAAGGCGAACGGGTAAGCTGTTTAATACCGCATGAAATCTTCATTTCATCGGAATTTGCTGATAGAATTTTCACCTTTAGTGAATCGCCCGGTTTAAAATTTGAAGCTAGATCAATTTTTTCATCGTCCCATGAAATATCAGAAACATGAACAAGTGCATCAATATCATTTGCAAGATTCACAAATAGACCGAATGGAGCAATACGTGCAACTTTAGACTCAACAATAGAACCCACCCGATTCTTTGAAAGAAAGTCAACAAAAGGATTAACTTCCGCCTGTTTGATGCTCAAAGATATGCGGCGTTCAGCCTTGTTTATATCAGTAATTACCGCGCTGACAATATCATCTTTCTTATAAAGTTCTTTTGGATTAACAATTTTCTTTATCCACGAAATTTCACCGGAGCTGACAAGTCCCTCGATTCCGTTCTCTATCTCTGCAAAAATTCCGAAACTGGTCACAGTTGTTACTGTTCCTTTTACTTTATCACCGGTTCTGTATTTTTTATCAATAGTTTCCCACGGATCGGCAGTCATCTGCTTGATGCCAAGGGCAATCTTTCTATTTTCGAGATCCATCGAAAGAATTTTAAATTCTCCCTTATCTCCTACTTTAAGGATGTTTTTTCTTTTTATCCCCTTACTCCATGAAAGATCATTATTATGAAGAAGAGCCTCATATCCGTTTATGCTCACGAAAGTTCCGAAGTCGGCAAAACTTACAACAGTACCGGAGACAATATCTCCTTCTTTGTACTTGGCTGAAATTTCGGACCATGCTTTCTCTTTTATCTCATCAACAACCATCTTGCGGGAAAGAATCACATTTTTCTTTTTGAGGTCAATTTGAATAACTTTAAACTCATAAGAACGGCTGAAAGAATCATCATCTTTTATTCTTATGTCGCCGGCTTCTTTTATTGGAAGAAATCCTGTAACTCCGTCAAACTCAACAACTGCACCGTTCGGAAGTTTCTTTATGAGTTTACCTGTAACTCTTTCATTTCCGGCAGAGGCCCATATTTCAAAATTTTTCCATTTTTCAATCTGAACAACAGCTCTCTTTGAGAGCTGATACATACCTTCACTAAGTCTAGAAGATTTAATCAGAACATCGTGCTTTTCGCCCTGTTCGGGAGTTTTATCAAACTCATTAAGAAAAACTTTTCCTTCGACTTTTCCGCCTATATTAAGATAAGCGAATTTAGAATCTACTGAAACGACTTCTCCCTGAACAATCTTGCCCTGCTCGATCGACGGTGCAGAATTCAGTAATTCTTCCATTGTCATGCTGTCATCGAACCGTTTATTAGCCTCTGTCATAAAATCACCTTAGATACCTTTAGCATTATCTTTTATAATCTGAACAATCTTTTCAAGAACTTCGTCTTTTGTCAAAAAGGAAGTATCAACATAAATTGCATCATCAGCCTGTTTGAGAGCGCCAAAACCGCGCGAGCGATCCTGATCGTCACGTATGATTATCTGATTTTTTATATCATTTACGTCAACAGTTTTTCCCATAGAGGCATATTCTTTGACCCTCCGGTCAGCTCTGACGTCGGCAGACGCATCAATATAAAGCTTAACATCGGCATCCGGAAAAACCACCGTCCCGATATCCCTTCCGTCCATGATTACCGACTCTTCCTCAGCCCATTTGCGAAGAAGAGAATTCACAAATTCGCGTATCTCGCGATTATCCGAAACCTTACTGATATTCTTTACAACTATCTCGCTTCTGATGTCATTACTGACATCTCTTTCATTGAGATAAGTATATGTTGTACCGTCGTCCGTGAATTTTTGCGATATTGAAAATGAATCACCAAGAAGTGAAATATCGCATGATTCAAACGAGCCGCTGTTTTTTTCCAGAAAATAAAGGGTAATAGTTCTATAAATGGCACCTGAATCAATGTATTTAATGCCAAGCCGGCGAGCGGCTAGCTTTGAAATACTGCTTTTCCCTGAACCCGCAGGCCCGTCAACAGCAATCTTTAATGTGTTTTTCATGCTTCCATAAATGGAAATAAGCTTAAAAAAAACAATAAAAAAAGATTTTAAGCTTCTTCTGTTTCATCAAAAGAAAATTCTTTGATTTCAACAAGTTTCGGAAGGTCGGAAAGCTGAGTCAAACCGAACAAGCGGAGAAACTCGTCTGTAGTGCCGTAAGCAAGAGGTCTTCCGGGAAGCTCTTTGCGGCCGACAGGCTTGATCAAATTGCGTTTCATGAGATTTGATACCATCATTCGCGATGAAACTCCTCGAAGTTCATCGATTTCTGCAAGTACTATCGGCTGTTTATATGATATTATCGATAATGTCTCAAGCATTCCTTTTGAAAGAGGTTCCTTTTTCTTGAAGCCTAGAACTTTGCGGACAACGGAGCCGCACTTCGGATTTGTAACAAACTGAAAGCCGCCCGAAATCTCGACAAGTTTTATTCCGCCGTCGCGCTCAGCATATTCATCAAGAAGCGAATCGAGAATTATTTTAGCTTCAGTTGCATCAATTTCAAAATTTTTAACAAAAAAAGATATCGGCACAGGTTCATTGGATAAAAATAGAATTGCCTCAAAAGCCGAATTCAAATCAATATCTTTTACTTCTTCAGGTGTTTCTTCCGAAGAAAGTTCTATTGCTTCTGTTTCTTTTTCTGAAATATCATTATCCATTTAAATATTCACACTCGTAACAGTAAATTCATCCGGATTATACGTGCCGGGTTCAAAAGTCCTGAAAACGGCAATATCCTCATAGTTGTTGCTTTGCATAATCTTTATCTTGTGAATTTTCGTCAACTCAAGAATTGCAAGAAAAGTAGCAATAATTTCACCGCGTGTTGATTCCTCTGTAAAAAGTGCGAAAAAATCGATTCTTTCGACAGACTGAAGCATATCAATAATCAGTTTAATCTTATCGCTGACAAGCACTTCATCAAATTTAATCGTCCGCTCTTCTTTCTTTTCCGTTCTTCCGGATATTCCGGCAAAAGCGTTAAGAAGATCATAAAGCGACATCGTATGCCATTCTTTTGAATCGACAAATTCAGAAATATCAGATGAACGCGAATATGAATCCTGATTGAGATCATACATTTCGCGAAGTGAAGTTCCGGCCTTCTGAAACTTCTTATATTCTAAAAGCTTCTGAACCAGTTCCGGAGGCAGAGGCGGAATAAAAAATTCATCATCCATTTCGCCTGTCGGAAGAAGTGATTTCGATTTATAATAGGTTAGCTCTGATGCCATTATGATGAAATCTGTGGCAACAGACACATTCATCTTTTCCATCATCTTCAGATATAGAATATACTGCTCTGTAATCTGCGAAATGGACACTTCCATAATGTCAATTTTCGCTTTGCGTATAAGACTCCACAAAAGATCAAGCGGACCTTCAAAATTGGAAATATGAAGTACGCATGAATCTTTGGATTGCGTCTGAGCTTCGGGCTCTTCTTGTATTTTCTTTTCTTCTGTCATATATCCGGCCAAAAAAATAACGGAGGGCAAAACCCTCCGTTATATAGTCGGTAAATTAAAGAAAAATCTCAACAGATAATCATCCATTCAGAGCTTTTTCAGCGGCTTTCTGCAATCTTTCCGGAGGAAAAGGTTTAACAACAAAATCCTTTACACCCAGTTTAATCGCTTTAGTTAGAAGGTTTTCCTGCCCGAGAGCTGTAACCATAATAATTTTTGCGGATGAATCCATTTGGAGTATCTCTTCGGCAGCCTGAATTCCGTCCTTTTCACGCATAGTTATATCCATGGTTACAAGGTCTGGTTTGAATTTTTTATACATTTCGATAGCGATATTGCCATTTTCAGCTTCACCGACTATCTCATGTCCTTTTGGCACAAGAGCGTCCTTCACAAGGGTTCTCATGAATTTCGCGTCATCAACAATCAAAATCCTGGCCATCGCAATACCCCAAATTAAACTTAATATTAAAAACAAAAACGTCCGCTGTCTGTCAACAAATTCTTTTAGCCTTAAGATTAAATCACACGAATCATAAATGTTCAACAATTTTTTTGGAAATTTCTTCTAAAGGCACTTTGTCAACAACACCGCCAAGCTCAACTGCCACCCGGTTCATACCGTAAACGACGCTTGTTTCTTCATCCTGAGCAACAGTATAACCGCCCTTCTGACGTATCTTGGATATTCCATCTGCTCCGTCGCGTCCCATTCCTGTCATAATCACGCCTATCAGTTCACTGGTATAATTTTCGGCAATTGACGAAAGCATTACATCAATGGACGGTCTGTGTCCGGATACTTTTTCTGATTTGCTGAGCCGAATTAAAAAATCACCCGATCTTTTTTCAAGAATTATGTGAGAATGTCCAGGCGCAATATAACCGCAGCCCGGAAGCACCTTGTCCATATCTTCTGCTTCCTTAACTTCAAGCGATGACGAAGAATTAAGTCTTTCGGCAAATGCCTTGGTAAAACCTTCGGGCATATGTTGAACAACAAGTACCGGCGCAGGAAAATTTTCCGGCAATGACGAAAAAACTTTCATAAGAGCGGATGGACCGCCCGTAGAAGCGCCTATACCGACAAGTTTACCGCTCTTTCCACCTTTTGAAAGAGAATCCATTTTCAAAGGTGTTTCATAATGAAAGGAGTCTTTATTAGCGGAAGATTCTTTCTCACTATCAAAACGTGAAGGTCTGATGCGTATAACACTCTTTGCAACAGCTTTGACCTTTGCAACAAGTTGGGCAGAAAGTTCTTCAGGCGACATAGACAAAACACTTGAAGGCTTAGGAACGAAATCAACTGCGCCGTACTCAAGAGCCTTGAAAGTGACTTCAGCTCCGTACTGAGTGAGAACGCTCATCATTATAACAGGCTTTGGATTGACCCTGATTATTTCTCTAAGAGCCTCGAGCCCGTTCATAATCGGCATCTCGATATCCATTGTTATAACATCAGGATCAAGAGTAAAACTCTTAAAAATCGCGGTCTTGCCGTTATTGGCATTTCCTACAACCGTAATCTCCGGATCACGCTCCAGCGCATCTGTTATTATTCTGCGGACTAATGCTGAATCATCGACTACTAAAACCTTAATTTTAGGTTTTTCATTCATTCATTCCTCAGGTTCGAAACCAATGTTTTCAATGATTCAGAATCCGGAAGAATGAGGAGATTCGCCATAATTCTATCGTCTTCGTAATAAAAAACCGTATCCATTATAAGAGCATAGTCGTTCTTCATGTTATGAAGAACGAGTATCGAATCAAGTATAGACTGAATATAATCATTAACCATCGCCGGAACGCTCGGCATGATAACAAGACCAGTTTTTTCACTAAAAGCGTTCACTACGGAAGAACCTACAATATTTGTAATTTCTTTTAATGCCGATACAGCATCATCATTTATTTCTTTAGTTTTTCCGGTGTCAAAACCGTACAAATCATCTATCAGCGAACAAACCGAATCATTCGGCATACTGAGAAGAATAGTACCATGAACATCTCCCGAAAGAGACATATAAATGCCGGCATAAACATCATCGACTTTGCCCAGAGCTGAAGGAATTTTCTCTATCGGCAGCATTCTGACTTCAGGTATAGCAATATCGACACGTTTTCCTATCATTCTCGAAAGAGAATCAGCACCCTGCATAATTCCAACATTCGCAAGAAGCTGAACTTTCTTCATGTCTTCAGAATCAATTCCAATAACTTTTTTGATGTGCTCATCAACGTCACCTGTGCTGAGAACACTGCTGACATTTTTATGAAGTTCGTCTCTAAATTCGTTTAGAGCTTCCTTGACATTCTCATCAGCAGCTACTGTGCTTGATTCGAGAACAGGAGTAGTCTGTTCAGAGAAAACAGATTTAGCGGCACTGGAAGCAGTTGCCGTAGATTCTTTTTTCACTGGAGATTTTTCTTCAAGAGTAAACGTTTTTGCCGGTTGAACAGGAGAAGAAACACCTGCATTCGGCGCTTCTGCTTTTTTCAATTCTCTCAAATCAGCCTGAATTGAAGCTGCTCTTTCAGCCTGAACTGTATCAACACCTGAAGAACTCAGAAGTTCCTTATTAAGCGTTATTCTCAAATCATCAGTTGCGGCACCTGCAGAAAGTTCTTTCTGCTCAACAAGTGCAACCGAAGCTTCTTTTTTCTTGAGAATTTGGGAGCGTTCTTCCCTTCCGATTTTATCCTGCTCACTAATTACTTTATTAATCATTGATGAAATATCAAGAATCAGACATATACTTCCGTCTCCGAGAATCGAAGCACCGGCAAGTCCGTCAACATTGACATAGTTCTGCTCAAGCGATTTAATTACTATTTCCATCTTACCGACAAGATCACCGACAATAAGACCGATTTTTCTATTATTATATCCGACAACTACTACAGGAATATTTTCGAGATCAGCAATTTCGTATTCAAGACCCACAAACTGATTAAGTCTCAATAGAGACAAAATTTCACCGCGCAGATTTATAACCTCATGGCCCTCTATCGTAGTAATATCTTCCTGAGCAATTTTGATTGTTTCAATTACATCCGAAAGCGGAATGGCATAAACCTCTTTAAGAACACTCACCATAATCGCAGGAATAATCGCAAGTGTCAGCGGAAACGCCATAATAAAACGGGTCCCCATTCCCGGTTCTGTTTCAATGCTGATGCTTCCGTTCATTTCATTTACAACTTCTTTAACGACGTTCATTCCGACTCCGCGGCCTGAAACATCCGTTATCTTTTCTGCCGTTGAAAATCCCGGATGAAAAATAAATTCATAAATATCTTCATTGTCCATTCCTGAAAGAATTTCAGGAGTAACAAGATTTCTTTCCAAAGCCTTACGTTTGATTCCGTCTATGTTTAGACCTTTACCATCATCAATTACTTCGACATAAATCTGATTTCCACCCTGATAGGCATTAAGCGTAACTGTTGCACTTTCAGGCTTTCTTAGAGTAAGACGCTCCTCAATCGATTCAATTCCATGATCTATTGAATTTCTAATCATGTGAATGAGCGGTTCGCCGATTACATCTACAACCTTTTTATCAAGCTCTGTATCTTCTCCGTTAGTAACCAACTGAACGCTTTTTCCGCATTCGCGCGCAAGATCCCTGACAAGACGATTAAATCGTTCGAAAACCTGCCCTATGGGAACCATTCGCGTTTTCATAATTCCGCCCTGAAGGTCTTTCGCGATACGCGACATCTGCTCCATGCGGTTTTTAAATTCATTTATAACGGTTTTATCAGCATTCTGCTTTTTCAAATCATCATAGAGACGGTAAAAGCCTGAATTTGCAATTACAAGTTCTCCGACATTATTTAAAAGTTCATCGAGCTTATCGACACTGACTTTTACTGTACGTAATACAGTACCTTTTCTTTTTCTGTCGGAATCCTTCCTGTCATCATGAACATCATCCGAGATGACCGGCGCCATTATCTCCTGCGCTTTTTCAGAAACGGATACAATCCCAGAAGGCAGAGTCTCCTCTTCCGGAGAGTTTTCTTCTTCATCAGATTTTGTCTCGGCTTCAGAAGAAGAACCCTGATTCTTATAAGTTAGAACATATTTATCATCTTTTTGAGTAAGGCTGATTTTAACAACATCTATGCGGACAATAAGATCTACATCACATGCCTTAAAAACAGAATCAAGAGGTTCATTTGTCAGAAGTATTATTTTAAAAGCGTCTTTGACGGTTTCGTCAGTAATATCACCTTCGTCAGGAATTGTTTTAATAACCTGACCGATATTGCGCACATTATTGATAACTAATTGAGCCTTGACCCACTTCATCTGCGCGTCTTTTTCTATAAAAACAGTCACTTCATAGCAATCGAGTTTATCATCAAGACCCTTTTTGAGAAGCTTTTTTTCCTGCGGTGAGAATACAGTTTTAGGTGTTTTTTTCATCTCATCTGATTTGGTTTCAGATTTCGATGTTTCTTTGACAGGAGCAACTCCAGACTTCACTCTGTCATGTATTTCCTGAATTTCACGAATGATTCCGCTCAGATCTTCCTGAGGCGCTTCTCCCTGTGAAACAGATTCTATAACCGCATTAATAAAATCAAATGATCTGAAAAGAACATCAATTATCTGCTGATTTATCTTAATCGTTCTATCGCGTACACCCTGCAGTAAATTTTCCATCTTATGTGCAAGATCGCTCAAATCGTTCAAACCGACAAATGCCGCTGAACTTTTTAAAGAATGAGCCGCACGGAAAATATTATTTATTATCGCCTCATCTTCGGGATTCTGTTCCATCTGAAGAAGATTCTTGTTCAGTTCCTGAATCTGGTCATCAGCCTCTTCAAGAAAGATATCCTGATATTCACCCAATGAGAAAGCCATAATCTTCTCCTCTTTTACGCCTTAATGTAAGCCTTATCTTTTCTATCCTTCGTCTCTGCATCTGCAAAGAGAATATTCTGCATATTCAGAATTATGATGAGACGCTCTTTCAAACGCCCCACACCCTTAATATATTCCTCAGAAACTCCTTCAATGAGAACCGAAGGCGGATCAATATTATTCTCTCTGATTCTAAGAACCTGTGATACATTATCAACAAGAAGACCTATAAGTTTATCTTCCGACTCTATTACTATTACACGCGACTGATCAGTAAGAACAGCCTTCTGAAAACCAAAACGCTCCCGCACATCAACAACCGGAATTACATTACCGCGCAGATTGAGAACACCTTTAATAAAATGCGGTGTATTCGGAAGCCTCGTGATTGCAGGAATACGCAGAATTTCGTGAACTGAAAGAATTTCGATGCCGTACTCGACATCTTCAAGCTGGAAGCTCACAAGCTGAACAATCTGACCATCAAGAACGTCTTCTTCCCCGCCTGTTAAGGAAGCATTCAGGGTCTGCTCAAGCAAATTTTCATTAGGTTCCATAAACGCACCCGCAAAAGATAATTATAGATACAGTAGTCTATCATCATAAAATTGTCAAAATATTAATTAGTACCTACGAATACGCCGGCATCCGCCGGCGTTCAGTCATTAGCGCTGTAATCGTAATTTTCATCAATTTTGAGCTTTTTGTTCTTATACCCTGAAAAATCACCGATAAGACCCTGTTCAAGAAGCGTTATAAGTTCATTTGCCCTTTTGGCAACATTCTCATCAATTCCCTTCTCTATTTCTTTCAGCTGAAAATACTCATCCGCTATATTAAGCGCGGTCAGAATGGCAATCTGAACGGTGTTAGCCGAATTAACGGAACGGCTTACTTCATTCATTTTGGAGTCAACAAAAGAGGCCAAGCGCGCAATATAATCTCCGCTTGCCTCTCCCTGAACAGTGTAATAATTTCCGAAAATATTAACTCTTACTTTGGAGCTGTCCATTAAATATTATTTGCCTTCTTCTTCGTCTTCAATGATAAGAAAATCATCGTCATCATCAATAATAATCTCATCGTCATCACCGAGAAAATCTTCTTTTTCTCCGTCATCTACGACAACTGATTCATCTTCGATATTGCTTACAACAACATCGTCTTCATCGTCATCAAGAAGAATTATTTCATCATCGGAAGCAGTTTCTTCATCAATAGTCTGAACACCTATAGAATCATCAGAATCATCAATGACTACAATTCCGTCATCCGTATCTGAATCATTCATTACAGTTTCTACTCTTACAGGAGCCGAAGAAGGCTTATGTGCTGAAGGTTTACTCTTAGGTATAGAATCACCTGAAGGTATCGATCCCGATCCGCCCTGAAGTGAATCCATTTTTCCGAGAAGGGCAATAATTTTCTTCTCGAGAACATCTTCTTTTGATTTAAGCTCATCAAGCTGTTTAATAGTATCATCAAGTTCTTTCTGAATCTTCAGAACTTCTCTTTCTTTTTCTTCCAGTGTAAGTTTCGCGTCTTCTGCTTCTGTTTTGAGTTTTTCGTTATCGTTTTCTAAACGCGAATTTTCAACGCGAAGATCTCCTATAAGCTGAAGCGCCTTTATTACCCTGCTTTCAAGTTCCTCTAACTGTTGCATCGAAATCATTTACCACCTCCAGAACGGGCGTAGGATAAGTTATATGCCGATAAATCGTCCTTTAGATTATCGGCCTGCGCCGATTTCTTTGCAAACATTTTTTACCGCATAGTCGATTTATTATACTATTTCCTTTTTATTAATCAAGCATAAAAAACGCGCCGCTTGCCGGCGCGTTAAAATGACAAAATATAAATAAATTATAAATCAAAATCCATATACTTTAATTCTACACCGTCCAGACTTTTGACTGCAAACTCGAATTTCTCCCATTCGCTTTTCTGACCTATTACTTCAAGAACCAGAAGCCCTTTCTTACTGCATAGGTTATTGCTGACTTCATGCAGTCCGAGCCGCGTCTTTATAAGACATCCGTACTCTGTCAGCACTTTCTGCAACTCTGTTGCATCCTTAAGCCTGTCTGTAATCATAATTCCCATTATCCGCGTCATAATTATTCTCCGTTTCAAGGTTTGAATTATTATAACATAAGAATGGAAGAAGTCAATATTTCTTTAGCTTATTTAACTTTGCGGATTATAACTTCGCGTTTCTTTTCGCGAACCGTTGTTCCGGCGGGATTGTATTTATCCTGAACAGCTTCAACACTCATCTTGAGAAGATCGAGTATTACCCGTTCTGTTTTGTTGAGAATATCAATTACAATGAGATTTTCTTCAAATGTAAAGTCTTTCAGAAGATATGCCTGGAGCTCCTCTCCGTCTTCAGGCTTCCCTACACCTATAATTACACGCGGAAATTTCGAACCGGTCTTGATTCCTTTTGAGATAGACTCTATTCCGTCGTTAGTTATTTCTGTTTTAGCATAATCGACTCTTACTTTTCCCAAAGGAAGTGAAGTATCTTCAAAAATACATATCACATCTCTAATCTTTATTCTAAGGAAGGAAGCGACATACAGAACCGACTCACCGATCAGATTTACAAAAGTCTGAGGTTTGAGAAGAACCACATCACATTCACCGATTTTACCGCGGCCGATAAGTGATTTTTTCTTTTTTACTCTAATGTCAATATTGGCATTATTGGCGATAATGTCCACAACCTTAAACCCGATGTTCTGACGGTTATTGACGTGTTTGTCGCCCGGATTGCCGAACCCAACAATTAATTTCAAAGAAGCTCTCCTTCATTTTGGATATCAGCCGCGTTATTACACGCGGCTGAAAACAGAAGAACTACTGGAGGGATTAAGCTCCGGCTGTTCCTTCCGTAGATACAGCAGCACCTTCTGCCGATTCTTCCTGTTCCTGCTTAGGAAGAACAACATGAACGACAATATGCTCAGGATCAAAGGCAAACACCGCAGAAGCAGGAGCCTTAATGTCCTTCACACGTACAGCATCATTTACATCAAGATTTGTAACATCGATTTCAAATTTTTCAGGAAGTTCAGCAGGAAGAATATGTACCGAGAGCTGATGCTCAACGATAGAAACGATTCCGCCTTTTTTCTGACCAACTGCAAAACCTTTAAGTTCTACAGGAACGATTGTATGAATTTTTTCTCCTGCTGTGATTTTATAAAAATCAACATGAAGAATTTCATCAGTTACCGGATGAGACTGAAAGTCTTTCACGAAAACCTGACACTTTTCAGAACCTTTAACGTCAAGGTCAATTAGAACTGATTCTGAAATTGATCCGCCTTTGAAAATAGAAAGAAATTCTTTTTCTTTTAATTTAATGTTTTCTGATTTTCCGTGCCAGTTGAGAACACCCGGAATTAAACCGGTTTTTCTGAGTCTTCCGTTCTCTGCCTTGCCATTTTCTTTTCTTGTCTCAGCTGTAAGATTTCTTGTAGCCATAATATCCTCTCTTAATTCTTTCGTTATTATATAAAAAGACTGCTGACCGATTCGCCGTTAAATATTCTCTTGATTGCTTCCGCAAAAAGGGGCGCTGTAGGCAGAATAGTCATGTTGTCTAATCTTTTAGATTCATCAACCGGAATTGTATCCGAAAAAATAATCTCTTTAAATCCGGCTTTGCCGAGATTATCAAAAGCATTGCCGGATAAAACCGGATGCGTTGCAATACAGTATACATCTTTCGCTCCAAACTCCTTAAGAGCCTTGGCTCCGCCTGAAATTGAACCGCCTGTATCAACTATGTCATCTATCATTACGCAGTTTCTTCCTGAAACCTCACCTATTACATTCATAACTTCACATACGTTTGCTTTAGGTCGTCTTTTATCGATGATAGCAAGTCCTGCGTCAAGTCTTTTTGCAATGAACCTCGCGCGGTCAACACCTCCACTATCAGGAGAAACGATGGTCATATCAGATATATTCATAGACTTAATATAATCTATAACAAGAGGAGAAGCAAAAAGATTATCCACCGGAACATCGAAAAATCCCTGTATCTGATCAGCATGAAGATCCATGGTAAGAAGACGGCTGATCCCGGATGCCTGAATGAGGTTCGCTACAACTTTCGCGGAAATAGGAACCCTCGGCTCAACTTTTCTGTCCTGACGGGCATATCCGAAATACGGCATTACAGCAGTAATTGAACTTGCCGAAGCTCTTTTCGCGGCATCTACCATCAAAATAAGCTCCATGAGATTGTTGTTCGCCGGTTTACAAGTTGACTGAACAATAAAAACGTCAACCCCGCGGACACTTTCATTCAGCCTGACCGCAATCTCCTCATCCTTGAATTTGGTGACTTCGGAACTGGCAAGATTCATTCCGAGGCGGCGTGCAATATCTTCTGCGAGAGTCCTGTTAGAATTGCACGAAAAAATCTTCATCTCATTCTTGCCCATTTTTTTATCCTTTTACAGCCATACGCGACTCAAGCCGCGTGAGTTCTTCAGGCGAATTAACACCGCTTCCTTCAACAGGATCGTCTAGAACGATACCCTGCACCGCATAACCCTTTGCGTTAATATATTTTACCACATCGGGAAGATAATATTCATTCTGCGCATTCGAGTTTCCAATATTGGCAAGAGCCTCAAAAAGTAACTTTGAATCAAAAATATAAGTTCCGGTATTAACTTCTTTAATTGTGCGCTGGTCATCAGACGCGTCTTTTTCTTCAACAATCTCGGCAACTCCGGTGTTGCCTCGTACGATTCTTCCATATCCGTGAGGATTCTCTGCAATCATGGTAAGAACAGAACCCTTTACATTAGGCGAATCAAACTCAAGATTTCTGAAACTCTGAGGACTCACAAGAGGAGCATCGCCGCAGGCGATAAGAACACCGCCGTCAAATCCGGTCATGGCTTCTTTCGCCATAAGCACAGCATGACCTGTTCCCAACTGCTCTCTCTGCCACACATAATTTACACCGCTACCGATTGCGTTTATAACGGATTCGCCTTCATAACCTACAACCACAGTAATATCGGTGATTCCGGCAGAACGGATGTTTTCTATAACATGCGAAAGAAGCGGTCTGCCGAGAAGGGGATGCAATACTTTAGGAAGATCGGATTTCATCCGTGTTCCCTTTCCCGCTGCAAGTATAACCGCTTTAACTTCCACTTGTTTGTCCTTAATCTGAGGTGCCAGGATTCGAACCTGGGAATACCGATACCAAAAACCGGAGCCTTACCGCTTGGCGACACCTCAATATTTTTTGCCGCTTAATATCTCTGAAACATTTACTATACGTGCGAAATTCCGCATTAAACCGGCCGCGGCAGCAGCTTTATCAGCGGAATCATAAAGAGCAATTAGAGTCGAACCTGAACCCGTCATCACCGAATATAAACATTCGGTCCGAGCAAGTTCCTTCTTAATTTCACCAATCCGCGGATATTTCGCGAAAACCGGTTTCTCAAAATCATTATATAACTTTCCATAATCACCGGCTGAAAGAATATCTTTCAATGCTGAAACAGAAAGACGGGAATTATACTTTCCCTTAATTTGAAACTCATCAACAAGTGAATAAGCTTCTCTGGTATCAACATGAATGCCGTCATTGACGATCAAAACGAATAAACCGTCCGGAAGATCAACAGGCTCAATTATACCGCCCGTTCCGCCGCAAATGGCCGAACCTCCGGCAACACAAAAAGGAACATCTGCACCGACGGTTGATGCGAGCGACATAAGCTCATCAATCGAATAAAACCCGTAGATTTTATTCAGAATTCTGAAAACAGCAGCAGCATCGGAAGAACCTCCTCCGAGACCTGCACCGGAAGGAATATTTTTTTCGAGAACAAATTCGAAAACACCGCCTTCCCTTCCTGCCAGATACTTACGCACAGCCTTTGTTATTAGATTATCTTCTATATTGATAGAAGACAAAACTTCAGAACACTGTCCGCCGCCCGAAATTATCGAAACAGAAACAAATCCATCCTGTGATTTTTCGAACGCAGTAAGTTTTAAAAGATCAAATAGATTAACCGCAGCCATAATACTGAGAATGTCATGGTAGCCGTCAGGGCGCTTACCACACACTTCAAGATGCAAATTTACTTTTGCGCAGGCTTTTTCTGTCAAAATTGCGGTCATTACACGGAGTCAAACATAAACAGGCGGGTTTCCTTGTCAATTAGAAATCGCTGCACAGTTCAGCTCTGCCTGAGAAGCTTAACTATTTTGCGTGTATTGTCTTTTTTAAGATTTACCGGCAAAGGACGCGCAAGCTTGGTTCCCTGCGAGTTTGTGAGTATAAGAATTTCGGGTAGAGAGTCTCCGAACGATTCGGTTTTCATGACTGCCGCGACTTCACGGGTATCAAGCAAAACAAGAGCCGTCTTCTGATAAAGCGGTCCGTCCATCATCATCGGCCCCAGCTCGTTGACAAACTGTGATGCAATCTTGAGAGCGAATTTTTTGTTCGCCTGCTGATAAACCTCAAAGAAAGCATCGCGCGGCAAAAGAGCCGGCTTTCCGGGAACCTCATGAATCAAATGCTCGAAATAATTGCAAATCGATACGATGCGCACCGCATGCGAAAGATCACGGTCAGGAATCCCTGCCGGATAACCCGTACCAAGAAAATTCTCATGATGATTTCTTATAATATCTATTATAGTATCCGGAAGCATTGCCGCATTTTTCATCCACTGCGAACCAAGAACAACATGCTCGCTGATTGTGGTTTTTTCGTAATCATTTTCGCCGTCCTGCTTCCATATAAGCTGATCAGGCGTATTGATTTTACCTATATCATGAAGCAGTGCTCCCAATGCGATGTCATGAAGCTCGTCAGTTTTACTTTTGAGTCTTAAAGCAAATATTATGGATAGAAATGCAACATTGACGGAATGTATTACTGCGTAGTCAGTATCGTCGCCCGAATTAAGAAGAACAAGTTGACCTTCAGACTTTCCGGAAGCTACTTCCGCGACCATATCCGCGACATATGCTTCCAGTTCCGAGATATCGGCTTTCTGCCCAGTCCTGACCATCTCAAATATCTTATGCAGAACAGAAACACCCCGCTTCTTTAACGCCTCGGAAATATTCATAGGAGCCCCCTTCGCTTGCTATCGGGCGGGTTTTACACCGTTTAATACGATTGAACCAGACGATTCAGAAGTCAATAATTTTCCGTCCGATTGGTTCTTTCTTTTGTGTACCCAGAAGAAAGAACCTCTACCAAGCGCTGATCCATCCGTGGGCGCTCGGACTTGCTTACATCCGTATACGACTGGAAAAATACATCTCACTATTGTCACAATTGCACGATAATGAGTCGAGCCATTGTGGCGTAGCTCTTTATCGCAGAACTCGTCGAACCGCCTTTTTGAACAAGGCGGATTCGGCCAAAACCCCTGCGCTCCGATCAAAGTTTCAGCAAAAGATAAATTATAAAACAATCTATCATAATTTAACCACAAAATCCTCTACTGAAATTTTTCGATGTTCCGGAGATTCTCTGCTTAACGGATAGCCTATCGCAATGAGAGAGAATGGAACAAGTCCTTCCGGCAAATTAATCAGCGAACCAAAATTGGAAATATTCTCTTCAACCGGAGCAATTCCCATCCACACTCCGCCAAGACCAAGAGCCTGAGCAGCCACGAGAACGTTTTCCGTTGCAGCTGCGCAATCAGCGACCCAATATTCACGGTTAACACATTTGGAAGGTTCGCCGAGAACTAGGATATTGAAGGCGGATTTCTCTGCAGGAGCAAACCATGGAAACTTTTCTACAATTCTCTCAATCAGAACTTTGTCGCTTATTTCTGCAAATTTAAAAGGCTGAGCCCCGTGTGCGGAAGGAGCAGAGGCTCCTGACAACAATAGCAAATGTTTATAATTCTCAGATATTTCTCTTTTATCAAATTCACGGATACTGCGCCTTGAAAATATGGCTTCTAAAATATCTTCATTAGAATCATCATACTGCGTGCATGGGATTTCCGCCGTATCAATTCCAAAATGAGGTTTGCAGATAATCTCTGATATTTTTAACTTTTTGAGATTCTGAGATGATCCCGGAGATAAAACGAGCGCAGTATCGAGACCTCTGCCGGTCCCCGCTGCTGCTATAATAAGTTCATTTTGAGAAACAAGCCCTGCGTCGCATGACATCAAGGCAATTTCAATACTGACCTTTGTCCCTTCACCGAATGTGCGCAAAAAATCAGCGGCTACAGCCGGAGCATTATTACTGAATAATTTATCCGTATGAAAAAGCATTGTTCCGAAATGAACCGAATGCCCCTTCTCTTTTAAACGGCAGACAAGTTGTTCGGGAAAACGGTTTGAATCTCTTTCAGAAAAGTCAAACTGATGCGGAACAATAACCAGCTTGAATTCGCCCCCAAGCTCTTCAAGTGCGGCTGACGCAGTATTACCTGTCGTTGAAGCAATAACAATTTTAGATATATCACCCATAGCTGCGCGTTCCCGGATTAGAGATAAAACCTGTTTTGTTGAATCCGCTTTTAAATCTTTAAAATAATGAACCGTTTTTTTCATTGAATTACTCCCTTATAATTTATATTATCACATATAATGCTATTTGACAAGTACGCACTTTTTGGTTATATAGTATCTATATTGATACTGTACAAGTTCATCAGGAGAAATAATGCTATATAATGGAAAAGAATACCGCTGTGCGATGGAACTGACAATTGATCTTGTCGGGGGAAAATGGAAGTCGATGATATTATGGGTCATCTCACAGAGAACAGTACGTTTTAATGCGCTTAGACGCGAACTTCACGGGATCACTCAGAAAATGCTGACACAACAGCTTCGCGAGCTTGAAGCTGACGGACTATTGAACAGAAAAGTTTACGCTGAGGTTCCTCCGAAAGTTGAATATACACTTACAGAGCAGGCGATGAAACTATTGCCTGTTCTCGAACAACTCTGCGAATGGGGAAAAAAATATGCGGAGGGAAACCAAATCCAGCCGAAACTTAAATAATTGCATCAATTATATAACGAGGACAAATGAAAAAACTATTTCTATCATCATCATTTAAAGATGTAGCTAAACTATTTCCCGATTTTGCAGGTGAAGATTTAAAAGATAAAACCGTAACGTTTATTCCAACCGCAAGTATTGTTGAAAAAGTCAAATTCTATGTCGGAGCAGATAAAAAGGCTCTGCAAAAGCTCGGTATGATAATTGATGAACTCGAACTTACTGAATGCTCTTCTGATGAAATTTCAGAAAAGTTGATAAAGAATGATTACATTTATGTTTCAGGCGGAAACACCTTCTTTCTTCTTCAGGAAATTAAAAGAACCGAGGCGGATAAAATTATTATCGAACAGATAGAAAAAGGAAAAATATATATCGGGGCTTCTGCCGGATCAATGATTCTTGCTCCTGATATAGAGTACGTGAAATACATGGATGACTGCAAAAAAGCAATTGAACTCAGTAGTTATTCAGCATTGAAAGCAGTCGATTTTTATCCATTACCTCATCACACGAATTTTCCTTTCAAAAAGTCTGTTGAAAAAATAATAGCTGAATATGGAAAAAAAATAAAACTCATGCCCATTTCAAACTCTCAGGTCATTACCGTAAAAGGCAACACTGTTAAAATTGAAGAATGACTGAAAAATACCGCCTACTCATTTTCTGCCTTTCTACGAAATTCAGTAGGCGTCAAACCGGTTTCCTCCCTAAAAAGATTATTGAAAGTTGTTTTCGAATTGAACCCGCTCTCAAAGGCTATTTCAAGAATTGTTTTGTTCATATCCGATTTATCTGAAAGAAGACTCTTCGCATGAACAATTCTACGTCCGTTAATCAATGCATTATAATTTACACCGAGTCTTAAGTTTACGACCTGAGAAATATGATACAATGGAATTCCTGATTTAATGGAAAAAGACTGCATAGTAAGTTCCGAATCAAGATATACCTTTTCTACGTCAAGAAGATGCAGAATTCTTGCAAGGTATTCTTCTTTGGCCCTTTCCGGTAATCTGCTTCTTGCATACTTGGCATTAGAATTTTTATCCTCTTCTTCTGAAAATAAAGCCTCTTCGTTTATTGATTTATGAATAATATTAAAGTAATCTCCTTTGAGAAGAACAGCATATCCCGCAAAAAAAACAGGAACATAGATATAAACGCAAAATGAAAAGGAAACAATACCCGAATATCTTGAATTCAGAAGATACATAATCGTAGAGACTGCGTATAAAACGAGAATATTTGCTGCATAACAAAGAAATATTATCTGCCAATTTCTTTTAAACTTCATTTCATATGAATGAAATATTTTTACTCTCCTGTAAAATAACAAGACTTCTTTTAATGATAAAACAATATATACAGAAGCAGACACAAAAACGCAAAAATACAACAATGCTCTTTTGGGAAATCGTATATTTTCGAATAAATAATCTGCTGATGAATTTATAAGAGATGACACATAAATATCCGCGAATGTTCCCCCCGCCAATACGATAGCAAAAGGAATTAAATGAAACAACTTATAATGGTCATATTTTGTAATTTTACGTGCAATCGAAAGAATGTAAAAATATAATAAAGGACCATAAAGAAAGAAAAATGAATCCCTGATATTAAAAAGAATTATATAATCATAATATCCATGCTTGCGATAAAAAAACTGCATAAATATTTCATAATTCAACAAAATTAATATTAGTGAAAATAATCGAACAGAAATTTCTCTGCGAAAAAAAAGTATTATCGAAAAGAAGCATCCGTAACCGACGCAAAAAAGATATATGAGATCAAAAATCATACAAAACTCTGCCAAACCGTTATCACGTAATATAATAGAATTTTAAACTGTGTTTTTTTTGTTCAACCCCATTGGATTGAACGACGAAACCTTTGTATTGTGACATTAATTCAATATAAACTCCGGTATGCAAGCAGCTTTCAGTCATATTTTGAGTTAATATTCTATTTGAGGAAGGTGATTTCAAATGAAACACAAAACATTTAAAAAAACAGTTATTCTGTTCGTTTTGTCGATTTTAGCAGTCTCTGCGGACTCTTTTGCAAAATCAAAATACGAACGTATTTCAAACGGAATCGGCAACGTTATTGTCGGAGAGGTTTTGCCGTATAACAATGATGAAGGATATCAAAATCCTGTTATCGATTCAGTAAAACTAAGCGACATGGAACAATGGGACACTTTTTACTACCGTGCTTTCTTAGGAAAAAAAATATCTTCATTCAAGCATGATGTGCGTGTTATCACAATGACTCTTAAAGGAGTCGGCGGAAATGCAACAAAATTTGATGAGGATAAAGGTGGAACCATTATAGATTGGACATGGAGAAAAAAAGACCCCAATGATTATGGAGAAAGAACTGAATGGTCGCGTTATTTTGAAGACTACCAATCAACCGGCGTCCCTTTCTCCTATTATTATTTTCCGTTTAATCCGGATAAACCGTCAACTTTTGAATTTCATACAGGAGATGAAGTCGGAAATGAAATTATTTTTTCTCCTGAAAAAATGAGAGAATGGAAGGACAATTACAATCTTAAACAGATCGAAGTTACAATACTGGTTTTTTCTTTTGATGATCTCGGTGAAACCGTAACAGGAGAAAACAAGAAAGTAACAGTTGCGAAAACAGATATCAACGGGAATGTTTCTTATGAAGAAAAAGAACAACTTGCCAAAATTATAAGAAAAACAAAATGGGGAAACAAGAAATTTCTTGCCCAAGGAAAATTTAAAATAATTCTTGACTAAGTCTAAATATTGGACTGCTTCTTATGTTTTGAAGCAGTCCAAAACGCAAAAAATATCTTAACCCGATATTATTTTACCATATTGAGGAACATATGATTGTCAAACCTGCAAGAATACACGGAATACTCTTTCTCGCGCTTGCTTTCGTTTTAGCAGACATCCTTTCTCTCACTCTTTCATTTCCCATTTCATTCTTTTTTGTAGTAACTCTTTCATTTCCTTTATTTGCCTCAATCGGCATTGCTATGATATTACGTCCCGGAAACCATCCGTCAGTCGACACAAAACTCATTAAAAAAGAAAAACTAAAATTTCCGAGTCCCAAAGAAGAGTGGACACATTGTTCTACCTTTGATAAAATAATATGGATAGTCAGCATAATCATTGGAATACATGGAGTAATTGCTGTTTACATTTATACTCGCATGTGATACAATGGGTTGAGATAATTTGACTGATTGAGGTGATTTATGAATTATAAATTTTTATTTATCCCGCTTTCGGTAATATTATTTCTTTTAGTTTTCACATCATGCCGCGAAAACGACAACTTAACAATGAGCCGCCCAGTTCTCATAGAAGCTAAACAACTGAGTCAGAACGAATACCTCATCAGATGCGCGGGATACCCCAATGACAATCTCGAAGGAATCCAGAAAGAAGAATCTGCAAAAGAAGCGGCTCTAATAAATGCACAAATGATAGCAAAGGAAAAATTTAAAACAATCGATACTGTAAAACTCGGCGAAATCAGAAAAAATATATACAACGGCTCAACTGCCGAAATATATTATGTAATTGTTCATCCCGAAATAAAAAAATATTTGCGCTGATTAAAGAAATATTTACAATCATCACATGAAATATTCAACTGAAGAACTCTGGCAAAATTTCAGCTCTCACCTTCTGCGGTTCATCATAAAAAATGTCTCTGATGTTCATGCTGCTGAGGATATTCTTCAGAATGTATTCATGAAAATTCATTCTAAAATCGGCACTCTTAAAGATGACACAAAAATTAAAAGCTGGATTTATTCAATAGCTCGAAATACAATAACTGATTACATAAGATCAACAGGATGTGCATGCGAAATTTCAACCTATTCAATCGAAGAATTTGAAAAACCCGACAGAATGCAAAACTTCGAAAACACACCAGTTCATGAAATGGCTGACATACTAAAGGAAATAATTCTCTCGCTTCCTGAGAAATACTCGCAAGCTCTAATATTAACCGAACTTGAAGGAATGAGCCAGAATGAACTTGCTGAAAAACTATCCATATCCGTTTCGGGCGCAAAATCGCGCGTTCAGAGAGCAAAACTTATGCTCAGAGAAAATCTTATGAAATGCTGTCACTTTCAATTCGATAAACACGGAACAATCACAGACATTTATCCTGTGTGTTGCTGCTGCAAATAATTTTCAAAATCTGCGTCTTTTTTATGATTAAATCCGTCTCTTAGATGAACGCGTTCATATTTCAAAAAAGAATAAACACAATCCCAGTCTAGGGATAATCAGTGTTTGAACGGAGTACACTATGGAAACATATATTACAGAACTGGTAATCGGCATAATACACGAAATAGTTACAAGCCTGTCTCACAATTGGCTTCCTCTTTCGATCGCCATATTAATATCAGGAATCATGAACGTTTATATCAATCAGGAAAAGTTAAAAAAAGCTCTTCTCAATAAACCAAAAATTTCGATATGGGCAAGCGTACTTGTAGGCGCATTCACACCTTTATGTGCTTGCGGAACAATGGGAGTTATCATAGGCATGCTGACAACCGCCATGCCTTGGGGCCCTGTTATGGCATTTCTGACATCATCGCCGCTAATGAGCCCCGACGGATTTGTTCTACTAAGCGGAATAATCAGCGTAAAATTCGCAATCGCGCTGACTATTGCATCAGTCATGATTGGTCTCTTTTCAGGTTACATAACTCATATAATAGAAAGTAAAACAGATTTTCTAAAAAATCAGTCACGCTTTTCCGAAAAGTTAGCTCAGGCAAAATGCGGATGCAGTGAATCTCCGGCAGTTTCATCATGTGAATGTGCAAATCCGAACAACGCAAGAATGTCATACAGTTGCTGTGGTGTACAGTTTGAAGAAAAACCAGAAAAAGAATTATGCTGTACCGACATTATTATGATTCCGAAATACTTTTCCGGTTTTCTATCCGAAATATCCGCAAAACTCAAACTTAAGGAATTGTTAACCAGTATCATAAACATAGGAATAAAACAAATTCTTCTCTTTTTCTGTCTATTTATCGCAATAGGTTTTCTGATAAATCACTTTGTTCCAATGCGTTATATCTCCGGTCTTCTTGGCAGTGGCAATCCATTAGCCGTTCCTATTTCTGCACTAGTCGGTCTGCCACTTTATGTTGCCGGCGAATCCGCAGTACCGCTGATTAAATCATTAATGGACGGAGGCGCAAGCGGAGGATCAATGATCGCTTTTCTTATTACAGGTCCGGCGACTAGCGCGTGGGTCATTGCGGGCATCGCAGTATTCATGAAAAAGAAGATAATACTACTTTACATAGGATTTATCCTCGCTGGAGGAATTCTTTCGGGATACATTTATAATCTTGTTGATATGATTATGAAATAGCATTTCCCCTAGAAACATTTAAAACTCTAAGTTCATGAGGATATCTTAGCATAATTTACCTAAAAACTTCACTCGAAGTTTTTAGGTAAATTTAAATTTTTTATTAAAATATATTTGCGCTGAAAACGATATCTTAAAAAAGTATAATTATGACTGGAAATAATGTTCCCACATACTTTCTTCCTCAGAAAAACAGTAAAAATAGTTTTTACTCCGATCTGTCGGAAATTACTAATAACATAATCATAAATTTATCAGCAAAACAAAAACAAGTAATAAGAAATTATACTGCTTTTATAAAAACATATTGCATCGAAAACGCAAGGAACGAAACCGAGCATATGCTCGAAATTCTTATCGCCGGAACTCTCTGGAACAATTATTCCGGTAAAGCGCATAAAACCAAAAGTTTATTCTTTCCAGTGATATATTTTCTTTACCGCATCAGAAATAAAGCGAAGCTGATTAAGAAGTACTCGGATTTGGCACGCGGCATTATATCATATCTTGTTCTCAATCATAAACAAACTACGTGTCAGATAAATAAAAATGCATCAGAATTCAGTCATCTGCTCAAATGGCTCTCTGCAACCGGTGAGTTCAAGGAAGAAGTCATCCGGCTCAATCTGTTTTATAAATATCTCTTGTCTATTGATGAAATAGAACAAAGCGAAGCCATAACGCAATGTCTGAATCTATCAACTTCAGCTTATAAAAACTCAGCAGTAACACTATTAAAATATTTACACAACACAGAAATCTTTTTAAAAGATTCTGCAATAAATTACCGCTTCCGCGAAAATTATTTTTTAGCCAACAGAAAGCCAAACGAATATCTAATGAATATGATCGGCGCCGAAATACTTAACCGAAACATGAAGAAAGAATTTTCAGTCAAAAAAAACAAAGCCGTTCTTTTGCCGACATGTATGAGAAATGAAAAAAACATTTGCAGAGCACAATCGGACGGAAAAGAACTCGTCTGTGCATCCTGCTCCGATTCGTGCAATGTCGGGCTGGTTTCTGCAGCAATGAATAAATATTCAGTTAAAGTATATCTTATTCCGCATTCATCGGATTTTTCGCGCTTTCTTATAAAATGGAAAATGAGCAGTGATACCGGGCTTGTAGGTGTTGCCTGCGTGCTGAACCTGCTGACGGGCGGATATGAAATGAAACGAATGGGTATCACATCACAGTGCGTATTCCTGAATTATTGCGGGTGCAAAAAGCACTGGAGCAGTAAAGGAATACGCACGGAAATAAACATCAATCGTCTTATTGAATTAGTAAAATAATACGGTCACTCAGCCGTTTTTTTCATAACCCATGCCATGTTTATACCGAGATTGACGAACACGGTCTTTCCTTCTTCATCTTTCTGAATATCGCCTGGCGCCATTGAAAGTGTCATATTCCAGTATGTTGAACTCGGAATTACCATTTCAAGAATTCCGAAAAAGAAATTAATCGCAGAATATGTAAAATTGGAACCGGCTCTCCGCACGCTTGTTACAGCTGCTCCGGTTTTTCTTCGCATAAAATTTCCGTTTGCTCTTGAGACCGTCCCGCATCTTTCGATAAGCGCTTTAACGGGAACTGTTACGTTTCCATAATAAACCGGTGAACCAATAATTATTCCGTCTGCTTCTTTCATCTTCAGGATAATATCATTCATTCCGTCATCGGATATGATGCATTTCATATCTTTCGTATCCTGACATTTTCTGCATCCAGTGCATCCCGAAAATCTTTTGCTTCCTATTTGAACAAGCTCGGTTTCAATTCCTTCTTTTCTGAGTTCCTCGAAAACGATTTCAATCGCCTGCTGGGTATTTCCGTTAACACGCGGACTTCCGTTAAAAGCTACAACTTTCATATATTCTCCATTTTAATCAATTCGACTCAGCAACTCATTCAATTCAAGTCAAAAATTGCATTGACATTATATAGTGCTCACTTTTTTTTGATCACGGAGGTAGCTATGCCAACTTATGACTATGAATGCTCAAAATGCGGTCACGTTTTTGAAAAATTTCATTCGATGAGCGAGACTCCCGCTGTTGTATGCGAGAAGTGCGGTGCCGACTCCAAAAAGAAAATCGGCGGAGGCAACGGAATCATTTTCAAAGGTTCCGGATTCTACGTAAACGACTATAAAAGCTCAGGCGGAAAATGCGATTGCTCAAATTCGGGAAGCTGTCCGAAAGAATAAACTAAATAATCAGGAGGTTCTTGCAGCCTCCTTTTTCATATGTTTTCTCTGCCTCTGAATTGTTCTCAAATATTTTTCTATCTGAATCAGCATGCTGCCTCCGATAGAGTCATCCTTCATTTTAAAACCGACAAGTGAGTCAACATAATCAGTTATACTTTCCGGGCTCTTTATAGCCTCAATCGGAATAAGCAGATATTCAATATCCGGCATCAAAACCTTTGCGCTTCTTTTCGGATACAATGATGTTCTTGCATTATAAACAGGCATAACAATCTTGAGATTGTTCTTTCTCATATCATTTATAATGTTGTCGATGGTAATATCATTTTCTTTAGTCAGTTCAATAAAATCAGAAAGAGCAAGTATCGGACCTTTTGCCGCAGATGCTTTTCTGTAGAGAATTTTAGTTTCTTTAGAAAGAGGGCGATTCTGACTCTGAATACTTTTTGAAACAGAAGCTTCCTGCTGTGATGAACTTTTTGAGCCCGAAAATATTGAAAATATACTTTTCACTATTCCGATTAAAGCCGAAAATAATCCTTTCTTTCCCTGAATAGAAGCCTGCGAAACTTCGCTTCGAAGTTCTTTCTGCTTCATATAATTTTCATACTCTTCTGCCACATATTTTAGATGAGTCATTTCATCCGGATTACTGCGTATCAGAGTCGGAGCATTTTTATCATTAAGAATTACACCTGATGCTCCGTAAAATGCATTAAGCTTCCTCATAACCGTATCTTTTTCAAAATCAGGAAGCGATGCAAAACGCACGGGATCATTTCGCATATAGTCAAAGCTTGATTCAAAAAGTTTAACTAAATTATGCAGATCAAAAAACCATTCGGCACCTGCAGAATCAGAAAAAAGGAAAATGGATTCCTTATTCATATTTTCTTTTGATGCCCATGAAGAAAGGACATCCGCGGTAATATTGGGAAATGTTGAAAAAATATCATGAGCCGGAATAGCTCCGTTTTCACGGATCATCTTTACGATGTCGCCGCTGTAAATGCGTGCCGGATCAAGAAGCTTATCAACTTTCATAATACATTCTCTGAGAGAATGAAAATTTTTAACCTCGCACATTTCCTTCGGCGCAAGAGTTGAAGCAATTCCTTCCATAAGGATATTTAGTATATAATCAATCTTTGTATCACGATAATCAGAAACATCCGTACTTGTTATTCCGAAATTTTTCAGTTTCTGTTTTATAACGTCGATTCGCACTCCGATTACAGGTATTATTTTTCTGATATCAAGTGTACGCTTTATATGTTCATAATTTGACGAATGGAAACAGAATTCTTCTGTCGCCTGAACCTGATTTCTTACAATTGAAAAATTCTTAAAAGTAAAAATTGTTTTATCAAGAGCCGAATTAATAATCTTTCCGAGTTCTTGTTTGTTCACAGACTGCGAGACAAGCTTGGAAAGATTGAACATTCTGAAACGGGCAATAAGAGTGTTGAGAGAATCAAGCGAGCTTTGATTACGCTGAAAGCAAAGTTTGTCAAAACGTTCTCTCGGAAGATTAACTGAATATTCTTCGGTTTCTTTTATCAATAATTTCTTCTGCGCATCATCGAATTTAAAATCAAATGAAATAACCCTTCCGATATTCATCGGAAAACGGTGAAGAAGCATCTCAAGAATGTAATCTATGTTCTTATCACGGGCAATAGTGAACGGAATTTTTATATTTCTGGATAGCTTTATGTGCTCCTTGGTAGCAAGAGTTGCGGATTTTCCTGCGATAAAAGCCCGCTGAATCTGATCGATCTCAAGCAGAGTTTCGAAAAGAAAAGGTTCTATCGCGCTTCTCTCATCAAGGAAGGGAAAAACGTCCCTGGGATTTTTTCCGGCAAGATTAATCATTTTTTCACCGTTTATTGTTTTTTATAAAGGCTGAAACATCCCCTTCACTTATTTTCTGCTGTTCGCGCGTCGCGGTGTTTTTTACCGTAACGTTTTTTTCATTTATCTCTTCATCCCCTATTATAAGCGCGAAACGCGCATTTTCTCTATCCATTTTTTTCATCTGAGATTTCATGGATTTGCCGCTAGGATCAATATCGGCAGATATTCCTTCCGCGCGGAGTTTTCTCAGAAGTTCAGCCGAATACTGAAAATACTTTTCATCAGAATAAATAATAAAAGCATCCAAAGATAAAGGCGACGGCGGATTCGCTTCAGTAAGAATCATAAGTCTTTCTATTCCGGCCGCAAAACCCACTGCTGGAGTCGGTTTTCCGCCGAGTATTTCAACAAGTTTATTATATCTTCCACCGGCCGCAAAAGCATTCTGACCGCCGAGAGCCGTTGTAACAAATTCAAACGTTGTTTTTGCATAATAATCAAGTCCGCGCACAAGAAACGGATCTTCTTTGAACGCAATACCAGCACCGGAAAGATAAGTCTTAACTGATGTATGATGATCTGCACATGAAGAACAAAGAAATTCTGAAAGAACAGGCGCAGAATCTTTGAGAGACTTGCATCCGTCTTTTTTGCAGTCAAGAATTCGTAAAGGATTTTTTTCCAGACGCTTAATACAATCTTCACATAAAGCTGATTTATTTGACTGATAATATTCTTTGAGTTTATCAAGATACGCCGGACGGCATTCTTCACATCCGATTGAATTTATCAATAATTCATAATTTGAAATTCCAAGATCTACTGCAATGGAATTCATCATTGATATGACTTCGTAATCATAAAAAGGCGAATCATCTCCGAAAAGTTCGGCGCCGAACTGATTAAACTGACGAAGCCTTCCCTTCTGCGGGCGTTCCGCGCGAAACATGGAGCCAATGTAAAAAAGTTTGCTGACGGATAATCTGTTATAATCTCCGTTTTCATTATAAGCTCTAACAACTGAAGCGGTACCTTCCGGACGAAGAGTGAGAGAACGCCCGCCTCTGTCTTCGAAGGTGAACATTTCTTTGGATACAATATCTGTCTCATCGCCGATACCGCGCGAAAAAAGTTCAGTATACTCCATCACCGGAATGATTATTTCCCTGAAATTAAAGAGTTCAAAATTCTTCCTTGCCGATGCAGTAATTCTGTTCCAGAGTGAAATTCTGTCAGGAAAAATATCTTCAACGCCCGGTGCCTTTGTAAAACTCATTCTTTCTCCTTAACGCGCATCCTGAAAACAGAACCGAGCGGTATCTCCCTGTCAAATACGGCATTATATACCGCGTTGGGTCTTGCCATCTCGTATTTCAGAGTTTCATTGTTAATATCGGTAATTTCTTTCAGGGTGCAATATCCGTCAATAAATTTACCGTCTTCAAGAGGTGCTATAAATTCAAACGTGGTTCCGGTATAAACAGGATTATATGCCTTAAAGACTATTTCTGATGAGGATGAAGAACTCATTGAAATTCCGAGAAAATCTGTTTTCTGAATATAAGGAATCGATTCATAACCTTTTTCAAATTCATGAAAAAGATCATCAGTATACGGTCTATGGCTGATCAAATCAAGTTCTTCATTGTATTTTGAAATTTTGGCTGAATAATTTCCGGAAGAATAGTATTCATTGAGCGCGTCTTTGTAAATGCGCGTAACTCCGGCGGCATAATATGCCGACTTCATGCGTCCTTCAATTTTAAACGCATCAACCCCGACTTCGATATATTCACCAAGACTTTCAATCAGACACAAATCCTTTGAAGAAAGAATCTCTGTGGCGTTTTTATGTTCAATAACTTCAAAGTGATCACCGAGACGCTTCTCTTCTATAATCTTATACTTCCATCTGCACGGCTGAGTGCACACTCCGGAATTCGCATCCTTGCCGGTAAAATATCTCGAAAGGAGACATCTGCCGGAATACGAAACACATACGGCGCCGTGCGCGAATATTTCAATTTCTGCATCAGAATAATCTTTGATCATTTTAATTTCGGGCAGAGTGGTTTCTCTTGCCAGAACTATTCTTGATGCTCCCTGCGACTGCCAGAATTTAACCGAAAGATGATTGAGCGTAGACTGCTGTGTCGATATATGAATTTTGCAGTTCAGATGTTCCCTAACGAGAACAAGCATTCCCGGATCAGAAACAATCACCGCATCAAAATCAATTCCTTTCAGGCTTTTGACATAGCTTTCTGCAGAAAGAACATCTGCTTCATGAAGAAAAGCATTCAGCAGAAAAAAAGCCTTTGCTCCAGACGAATGACAAAGCTCCACACCTTTTTTAATTTCATCAAATGAAAAGTTTCCCGCTTTATCACGCAGATTAAATTCTTCGCCGCCGAAATAAACAGCATCGGCTCCGTAAAGCAGTGCAAAACGCATCTTTTCGAAATTCCCGCCAGGGGCAACTATTTCAGCCCTATTTCTGGTCATCGTTAAATCCGTTTTTATCACCATGAATATAATGTTCTTGTGCCTTCAGATGTGAACCGTATGTTTTTGAAAAATAATGACTTCCGTCGTTTCTCGCAACAAAAAAGAGATAATCCGTTTTTGCCGGATTAATTGCAGCCTTTATAGCGCCGAGCCCGCTTGATGCAATCGGAGTCGGAGTCAGACCCTTATGTCGATATGTATTATATGGAGAATCAACTTCAAGATCTTTCAGTAAAAGATGAGGAATAGTTTTATCAAGAGCATAAAGAACTGTTGCACAGCTTTGAAGCGGCATTCCGATTTTTAATCTGTTATGAAAAACGCTCGAGACCACTGCCTGTTCGGTTTTTACCTTCGCTTCTTTTTCTATAATTGAAGCAAGAGTCAGCATCTCATGTGTCGAAAAATTTTTCTTCGGCTTCCAGTTAAGTTCCTTTAATACAGAATCCGTTTTCTTTTTTAGAATAGAAATAACATCGCGGGCATCGAGACCTTCAGCAATTACATAAGTCTCCGGAAAAAGATAGCCTTCCGCAGTCGGATAATCAATTCCGATGCGCTTCAGAAAGGCTTTATCTTTTGAATACTTGATAAAATCCGAAGCAGAACATATCCCGGCAGTTCCAAATACTTCTGCCATCTGTTTTATATTATAGCCTTCAGGAATAGTAACTTTCGCAGTAACTACTTCTCCGGCTTCTATTTTTTTAATAAGCTTGAAAGAGGTATCATTTCCGTAGGCGCGGTACTTTCCGGCTTTGATCATTTTTTCTCCGCGCGCCTTGTAAATCATAAGAAAAAATTTCGCCGAACGGATAATTCCGGCATCTTCAAGATCCTTAGCGACCTTTGACATCGAAGAACCCCTTTCAACAATAAATGTCTTTGACTCCTCATCCATTGGAGAAGCCGCAAAAAAATATGATACACCCGACGCAGACAGAAGAAGACAACATATTACAGCGCCGATTATGGCCAGCTTTTTCATAGAAACCTCATATCCCACAAAAAAAACAATTTAACAAAGTTTGACAAGTATTTTACGTAAGCGGATGCCGAAAAGCTGCTCAGTATTGTCAAAAAACACACCAAATCAGTCAAATTATTTGATTGACCTCATTCAAATAATAATAATCATTGCCAGAAATTGTACACATAAGGAAAAGATCATAAAATGGAAAACTTAATTCATAAAACCGATTCAGCATATTCATATCCCCTTCTGATAAAAAATCTGCTTTTTCAGCCAATAGCTTACAATCCAAATCAGGAAATAGTTTATAAGGACGTCTGCCGCATAACATACGGCACTCTTCGCGAGAGAATTGCCAAACTTTCGGGAGCACTTTCCGATCTCGGAATAAAACCCGGCGACACTGTCGCGTTCATGGATTTTGACAGTCACCGTTATCTCGAAGCATTTTACGCAGTACCGATGATGGGAGCAGTTCTTCACACTGTAAATGTACGTCTCTCTGCGGAACAGATGATCTATACGATCAACCACGCTGAAGATGATGTCATTTTCATCAATGCCGATCTCATTCCGCTTCTTGAACAGATACGCGGAAAACTCGACACAGTAAAAAAAATAATTATTATGAGCGACACAGAATATAAGGGAACTTCACACATTCAGTTTGACGGCGAATATGAAGATCTTCTCTCTCGCGCCGAAGCTGTAAAAGAATATCCTGTCTTCGACGAAAACACGCGCGCGACTACGTTTTACACAACAGGAACTACCGGTCTTCCCAAGGGAGTTTACTTCAGTCACCGCCAGCTCGTTCTTCACACTCTGTCAACTCTCGCAACACTCGCGACTGCACCGCACGCAAGCTTCAACCGCGAAGACGTTTATATGCCTATAACACCGATGTTTCATGTACACGCCTGGGGCATTCCGTATATTGCAACGATGCTCGGAGTCAAACAGGTTTATCCGGGGAGATATTCGGCAGATATTCTCATAAAGCTTATGTCGGAAGAAAAAGTCACATTCTCGCATTGCGTTCCGACGATTCTTCATATGCTTCTAAAAGACAAAGACGCAGGAAAGGTCAACTTCAAGGGATGGAAAGCTCTGATTGGAGGATCTGCCCTTCCGCGCGCGTTATGCCTCGAAGCTATGAGCCTCGGCATAGATATCGTAGCCGGATACGGAATGAGCGAAACATGTCCGGTTCTTTCACTTTCTCATCTGACTCCCGAAGAACTTCTTCTTAGCGATGAGAAACAGGCAGAAATCCGCTGCAGGACAGGAGTTCCTATCGCACTTGCTTCAATTAAAGTAGTAGATGAAAAAGGCAACGAAGTTCAACCGGATGATAAAACTCCGGGAGAAATCACAGTAAGGGCGCCTTGGTTGACTCAGGGTTATCTCAAAGACACAGTCAACAGTGAAAAACTCTGGCACGGCGGATGGCTTCATACAAACGATGTAGCCTGCACAAACACAAAATCAAGCCTGCGTATAGTCGACAGACTCAAGGATGTAATCAAGATCGGCGGCGAATGGGTATCATCACTTGAAATGGAAGATATCGTCATGCATCATCATGCCGTAAGTGAAGCCGCTCTGATTGGTCATAGTGATCCGCGATGGGGAGAGATTCCGCTTGCACTTGTAGTTTTGAAACCGAACGCTCAGGTAAATGAAAAAGAAATATATAATTTCGTTAAAGGCTATATCGACAAGGGAGTTTTAACCAAGGAAGCAGTTCTTCTAAAAGTAAAATTTATTGATTCGATTGATAAAACAAGCGTTGGGAAAATAAATAAACTGGCTCTGAGAGAAAAATATTCCGCATAACAAAAAAGGCGGGTTGCCCCGCCTTTTTTAAATGCTGAAACTGTTATTATTTTTGAAGGAGAATGCTCTTAATATCGTCTTTTTCAAGACTGCGCATTATTCTTTCTGCTTCATTTTTGCTTCTTACATTTATCATTTTGACTTTATAAAGATCACCGTCTTCAGTAATCACAACCTTTCCGCCGACTGATGATTCAATTCTCTGTTTAATCTTTTCTGCGTTTTTCATGGAATAAAAAGCGCCTGCCTGAATCTCAAAGTTTCCGGAAATGATTCTTTCTTCAGGAATATCAGCATTTGCATCAGAATCATCTTCTTCAATTAAAAATTCCTCTTCACCTGAAACTGCTTTAACCTGGGTCGTATTCTTTTCGGTTTTGCCGTTTCCGAGTTTAACAATCGAAACACCGACCATTTCCTCACCCTTGGCAAGAATTCCAAGTTCCCTGCCGGCAGCGTAAGAAAGATCAATTATTCTGTTCTTTTTATAAGGTCCTCTGTCATTGATTACAACATTAACGGATTTGCCGCTTGAAAGATTTGTCACTTTAAGCACAGTTCCAAAAGGAAGAGTCTTATGCGCAGCAGTCATGCCATACATATCAAACTTTCCCCCGCTTGCAGTTTTTCTGCCGTGAAATTCACGCCCGTACCATGAAGCATATCCTTTCTGATCAAACTCGGTAACTTCTTCGCTGTCGCTTTCACGCAAAGAATAATCCTTCTCACGCATTTTTGCGCTAACAGAATCATCAGAAAATTTTCTTTCCTTTGTGTAATCCGCGTCCTGACTTTCATCTTCTTCGAAAATTATTTCATCGTCAGAAAACTCTTTGGTTTTCTCTTTTGATGATGTTTTTGAATCAAAAAGTCCGCTTCCTTTTGTTTTCGCGTATACGCCGGATGATATAAACAACACTGCCGCCGCTATAATAACCGAAACACTTACAAACCTACCAAATATAGACATAAAATACCTCTTCTAACATGCTCTGTTATATTTTCGGAAGTTCCCCCAAAAGACTTAAATAACTTATCGAAAAGATTCTTGACTGAAAGCATCTCGGAAAAATAATCCTGTTAAAGAGGCAAAAATGAGCATTGTATCGAGCAGACCAACTATTACCAGAAACGAACTTGAAAACGTACTTGATTCGCTTATTAAGGAAGAACTTACCGGCGGCAACAGCGTTAAAACATTTGAATCATCACTTTCTGAACTTCTGCAGATAAAACTCTCTCTCGCTGTAAACTCACTTACATCGGCATATCTTCTTATATTCAAGGCGCTCGACATTCAGCCTGATGATGAAATAATACTGCCTTCATATTTTTCCTCCGCTCCTCTCGGAGCAATGATGCTTTTAGGTGCAAAAGCAGTTCCAGCCGATATTGAAGAATCACATTTTTCGCCGTCGCCGGAAACAGTCAAAAGCCTTATCAATGAAAAAACAAAGGCAGTTATAATCGGTCACACATTCGGTATCGACGCGCAGATTTCCAGATTCGCTGATTGCGGCATCCCGATAATTGAAGATGTATCACATGCGCTCGGGCTTGAATTTGAAGAAAAAATACCCGGAAGCGAAGGTTCATTTGCCGTTGCGGGTTTCACTCCAACAGACATCATCACAACCGGAAACGGTGCGGCAGTTTTTACAAAAAACACACGCCACTTTTCGCTCATGCGCTCTCTTCGCGGCGGCGACGACGAAGCTGTTTCACTTGACTGCACAATGACGGAGTTTCAGGCGGCGATGGGGCTTTCACAGCTCACCCGCCTTCAGGATTTTTTGCGCATCAGAAGAGAAATAGCCCAGGTATATTATGACAGACTGAGACTTACTCCTCACAAATCGCTCTTTCCTTTCAATCCAAATACGTCATATCAGTCGTTTCCGGTGATCTTTGACGCATCGGAGGACAAAGTACTCAAATACTGGAAGACAAACTCAATTCAGCTTTATAAACCTTTTCCTAAAACAATTCATGAACATCTCGGACTGAAATCCATGGATTATCCTCAGAGCGACAGATTTTCGAAAAAACTATATTCTCTTCCTATCTATCCTACACTGACGCGCAAAGAAATAGAAAAGATCAGCCGAACGCTTGCAAAATTCATTTAAACGGAGGCGGCCATGTACAGAGTATCGGTCGAAGACAAAATATCATCGGCGCACCAGCTTAGAGGCTATAAGGGAAAGTGCGAGAAACTTCACGGTCACAACTGGAAAATTATACTTACAGTAAAAGGTGAAAAACTTGATTCTGCCGGAATGCTTATAGATTTTCATGAGCTCAGAGAGATTCTTGCAAACGTTCTTTCGGAAATAGACCACACAAACATAAACGAAGTTTTATATTTTCTGCACATCAATCCGACAAGTGAAAATATCGCTTATTATATATTTCACAGAACCCGGGCAATGCTTGATATGAAAAACTTAACAGAAATCAGCGTGGATAAAGTCTGCGTTTATGAAACTGACAAGGCAATGGCAGAATATTCGGAATAAAAAAAAGCGCCGTTAGGCGCTTATTTGCTTTTTGATCTGTTTTCAAGAACTTCTTTGATTTTATTTTTTAACTCATCAAGATTCGATGATTTGGTAACGTAGGCATCCGCAGTCCATGTCATAAAATTACTTTTGTAATTCGAATAAGCGGTATAAATGATAATTGGAATTTTTTTATCGCGGGAAAGAATCTTCCCAAGAGCTTCTATGCCGTCCATCTCGGGCATTCTTATATCAAGAATTACAAGATCGTACTTATTGGTCTTAACCAATTCGACGGCATCTTTTCCGTTCGCGGCCTGATCAACATCATAGCCTTCGTCTTTGAGCTCAAGTGCGTAAAGCTCTCTCTGATACTGTTCGTCTTCAACAACCAAAATCTTTGTCATAGCGTTCTCCCCTTTAACATTAATACATCTCAGGCAATATAATTCAAGAAAATTTCATTAATCACGTTACCGGAAACTCGACAATAAACTCAGCTCCGCCGTACTCACGGTTGCGCGCCGTAATTTCGCCTCCATGATCGGTTATTATCTTCTTGCAGACGGCAAGCCCAAGCCCGACTCCGTTTGTCTTTGTGGTAAAAAACGGTTCAAATAGTTTAGAAAGATTTTCGGGAGAAATACCCTTGCCTGTATCTTTCACAGCAAAATAGACTTTTGAATCTTCAAGACCTGTTTCAATCTGCACGAGACCGTTTTCACCAGAAGCGTCCATCGCGTTTTGTATGAGATTGAGCATAACCTGCTTGAGCTGGTTGAAATCTGATTTTACAAGAGGAAGATCTTCTGACAGACGGATATCCGCGGTAATCTTTCTTTCCTGAAAAAGATTCTTGAGAAGATTATAAGTGTCTTCCGCGACATCATTAATCGAATGGTATTCTTTTATATATGTGTCAAGACGGGTGAAATCCATGACATTGGAAAGAATCTTTTCGAGACGTTCGACTTCGAGCTTTATGACATCCGCGCCGTGTTTTATAGAATCAGTATTCTTCTGACCTTTCGCAATTGTTTGAATAATGCGTTTTGCATAAAGCCCCATAGTCGCAAGAGGATTGCGAATTTCATGCGCTATATGAGCCGCGATACGTCCGACGGCAGCCATTTTTTCTGATTCGACAATGGCGCTCTGGCGCGATTTAATTTTTTCCATCTGCTCTTTAAGCGAAGAAAGATGCGTGAACGATTCCATCGAAAAAGCCGCCTGCATGGCAAATATAGAAAGAAGTTCAATATTTTCGCGCGAAATCGGAGTATTGTTAAAACGGTTATCCGCGACTATAACACCGAGCGCTTTGCTTCCCGCAACCAACGGAACAGCAACGAACTCCCTAACGTCGATAAACTTTCGAAACTCGGCATCAACATCGGGATCATTCCATGAATCATATACATGCTTGGGATGGAGATCCGTCATACATTTAACAAGAATGTTGTTGGAAGAAACAGGAAAACGCGACGAAACAACATCCGAATAAAATCTACCGCCTCTTATTCCGCTGGTCATTTTATAAGAAGAAACTCTTGTGACCATGTCGACGTTTTCATTCTGAACGGCACCCCATATCTGTATGGCTTCTTCAAACGAATCGGGTCCGACAGCCATTTTGCCGGAAATTTCGCCAAGCTCTTCGTTATATGTAAAAAGCATTGCCCTGTTAAAGCCCAATCCGCTTCCGCTGGTAACGGCAGTCAGAATTGAAAAAAGAATTCGATCGATTTCTTCATCACGCTGAATGGATTCGGTAATCTGATTTATAAGTGAAATCTGATATTCTTTGCGGATTCTGTCAGTTATGTTTTCCATGACCATTACAATCTGGGATTCACCCTGAACAACAACTCTCGATATTTTAATGTCAAAAACTCTCGAACGACAGTTCGCAAACAAAGTAACCTTTTGCAGAATAATTTCTGTGCCCGTTTTTTTTACTGACTCGATTGAGTTCCAAAGCACTTCATTCTGACCGAGAAATACTTCTTTAATCTGCCGTCCGCTCAAAGACTGCTGACTAAATTCAAACTCGGAACAAAATGTCTTATTAACAAAAAGAACTTCATACTGGGCATTGACAACGAGAAAGTACGAGTTGGAAGAATAAATGATATTATTATAGACTTCGCGGTATTTGTCGATTTCATCTTTCTGGGAATTAGTCATTTTTAGAAGATGCTTTCCGAGATCAACAATTTCATCGTGAATATCAGACAAGTAGCCGCCGCCGAAAAATTCCATATCAGGAAGTACAAATTTTCCCTGCTTAAGGTTTTGTATATTTTTGGAAAGATTATGAACCCTTCGCACAAAAAAATAATAGAATCCAGAAAAATGCAGAAATATTTTTATTAAGACGCAGACTATCAGTCCTATCAATAATTCAAAGTCATTCAGCGGAATATTTTTTTTGTAAGACAGATACAGCATATACAGAAACACAATATCCGGCAGATAAAATGCAACTTGGACAAACATTGTGCGTTTTTTCATACGATCCTCGGAAAACTTTATTTGTCGAAGGGATATTTTTCCTGCCAGGCACTGAAGCCGCCGGAAACATTATAAATATTTTTGATGCCGAGAGATTTCATTCTTTCGGAGGCTCTCGCGCTTCTCATACCGCTTCTGCAATAGACTACATAAACCGCGTTTTTATCAAGCTTTTGAATCATTTCATCAAACAAATCAGAATTAATATCAATAAGAACTGCTCCGGGAATATGACCCGCATCGTATTCCTGCGCAGTGCGCACATCAATGAATACGGCAGTTTTAGCAGTATATATCTCATACGCCTCATCGATACTAATCGTTTTATACGAAGTCGACGAAAAACATCCAAGCGGAAGCAGTAATAAAATCAGTAACTTTTTCATAAATTCATGATAATCCATCATCATCAATCAATCAAGAAAAATACAGCATATTTACTGAAAAACCGGAAACAGATTTTTCGGTTTTTTTTAAACAAAAGCTAATTCTTTTTTTTTATCTGCCGATAATCGCATGAGATCACTGCCCACCGCCAATTTACCGAGAAGAGGCGTATATGAATAAGGAAATTATTTTCAACAACCAGACCATTAACATAGAACTTGCAAGCGGATGCTGTAAGGGAAGATGCCGTTTCTGCACGGACTGCGACAAAAATTTCAGAGTATTCAGCCTTGCGGAAGTTAAAGACAATATCGATTCAATTAATCCCGTAAGTTTTGTTTCGCAGGCAGTATTTTCGTGTGAAGATTCGATCGCTTTTCCGACATATTTCATTATTGAAGTCATGAATTACGTGAAAGAAAAAAAACCTCAGATAAAGGAATTCGCATTCTGTGCTAAAACGCAGGCAATACTCATGAAGCCGGCAGAAGAACTTAAAATTCTCCGCGAAAACGGACTTAGCAAAATTTATCACAAAGTTATATCGGGAGACCAGTCAGTGCTTGATGAAAATTTAGCCGATGAAAATCTTGATGAACAGATCGAAGCTGCAGAGGCTGTAAAAACTGCCGGAATAGAACTTTCACAGATCATATATACAGGTCTTGCGAAGAAGATGCAGAACAGCCATATTTTATCCGCCAAGCTCACGGCAAAGCATCTTAACGCGATGCAGCCCGACGAAGTTATCAGTGCGACGCACGGAACTAATCCTCTTGATTCGCTTGAAGAAATACAGGCAGTTACAGAATCGCTTAATCTCGAAAACGGATTTTTTTCAAGCGGCGAATTCAGATTTAAGTTTCCTGAGCAGAAAAATTATTTCTCGGCATTTTTATTTGAAACAATTCACGGCAACGGAGTCTATATAAACCAATTTCAGGGAGCTTCAAATGACTAAGGCAATAAGATACATACTTTCGAAAATTAACAAAGTGCCGAACGGTGAAACCGAAAAACTTCTTCTCGAAGCTTCCGAGATGTTCAACCTAAACAGTGTTCAGAGAGAATACATTTTCAGAAGATTCATCGGACACTGAGATTAAACAGAAATAAAATATTAATTTGATCCTTCAGCGATTTATGCTATATTTAACGAGCAGATATATCTGCTTGTTGAAGGAGGAATTATGACAATCAATTTTTTCGATGCTGTAAAAAACAGAAGGACATATTATAATATAAGCTCAGATTCAACAGTACCTGATGAACGACTTCCTGAAATTGTTGAATACGCGGTAAATCATTCGCCATCGGCATTCAATTCGCAAAGCGGAAGAACAATTCTTCTTCTTGGTAAGCACCACGAAAAACTTTGGAACATGACAGAAGATGTTCTGCGCGGATTCGTTCCGGCTGACCAGTTTCAGCAGACAGCTGATAAAATGCAGAGTTTCAGAGCCGGACACGGAACAGTTTTATTCTTTGAAGATCAGAATATCGTAAAATCACTGCAGGAACAGTTTCCGCTTTACGCGGCAAATTTTCCTGTGTGGTCAAATCAGTCTTCTGCAATGCTGCAGTTTGTCGTCTGGACGGGACTCGAAACCGAGGGACTCGGCGCGTCTTTACAGCATTACGGTGAACTGATAGAAGACGCGGCAAAAGCAGAATGGAAAATCGCACCGGAATGGAAACTGATAGCACAGATGCCTTTCGGAAAACCTTTGTCAGAACCGGGCGAAAAGAGTTTCGAAGATATATCCAAAAGGAGTTTGATATTTAAGTAAGATTTTTCAAAGGGGGTTTCCCCCTTTGAACCCCCTAATTATTCATTAATTCTGATACTAATTAATATTTTTTAGATATTTTCCGAAAATATCATTCTTCACTTCGTATATATAATTGACATGTATCAGAATTTCAGATATTTTGAGGTGATCAATGAGTGTTAGAATGGAATTTACAAAAGAACAACTTGAACAGATAGGTTCGTACATCGAATCAAACCTCGACCGCTTCGGCGCTAAAAGCAATGTGATCCAACTGCGTCCTTACGACATTCAGCTCATAGAACGGATGACCCGCATCGAAGAAGAATTAAAAACCCAGCGTGAATTATTCCTAAAACAGAACGAAACAATTCAATTCGGCTTCACTCAGATGGACAAACGATTTGAACAAATTGACAAGCGGTTTGAACAAGTTGACAAACGCTTTGAACAAGTTGATAAGCGTTTTGAGCAAATGGACAAACGTTTTGAATCTATGCAAAAGCAAATGGACGTTCGCTTTGATATAATGCAGAAAAATATGGACAAACGCTTCGAATCAACCCAGAAACAGATGGACGTTCGCTTCGATGATGTGAACAAAAAATTCTCCATGATGATGTGGATGACAAGCGCAGGCTTTACAATCATCGCAACAGTTATAACTCTTCTGACAATATTCGCGAGATAAGAAATTAAACCAATTGAATCATGAAAAGGTGAACAGACTACGCCATCACCCAGCCTGATTTCACCATTGATATCAATTGATTATTGCTTAGCACACTTCTTTCGACAGAAGTCTTATTTCCTATCAATAAAAATCAAAACTATTAAAGTTAAACACAATATTTATCCAACATCCGGTAAAGAATAAATTCATCATCCCTTAACTATTTGTTTGTGATGCGGATAAAACGAAATCCTTTAGTTTCGATTAAAGACTGTCGCAATTTATCATAATCTTTTTGTTTATCATGAATCTTACCGTCAATTTCAATGACAAGAGAAAGCTCATGACAATAAAAATCTACAACAAAGCCATCTATAACATGCTGGCGTCTGAATTTAAAATTTCTGTATTTTCTATTCCGTAGCATTTTCCAGACGATCTTTTCTTCCTCGGTTGACTCATGACGCAACAGACGGGCGAATTGTTTTTTAATATCATACATTTTTTTGTGCCCTCACCCAGCCTCCGGCTCGCCCTCTCCCAGAATGAAGCACAAATTGGTAAAACCAATGAAGAAAGATCATTCCCGGGAGAGGGCTTTCTGTCATTATTTTACTGCTTCAGCAAAAAACAAATGATAGAAATAGCAACAAAATATCAGCCATAGGCTGATACAACTCGGGCGACCGCAGCATCCGGCAAAGCCGGTGCGAGGAATTCGCCCGACAAGAGCCAGGAGTGGGATCTCAAAGGGATGAGGAGCGGCGACTGAGCTCCTCGTCCCTTTGAATATTCTCGCATGATCCATGCGAAAAACGCATACATAAGGCGAAGCCTTATAATATAAGCCCGAGTCGCGGGCAGACAGAATGATCTCAATACTAAATTGCTCTTTCTCCGCGAACCTCGTGTTCGCTCCGAATGCAACTTGAAATTGATTTCACACATCAAGCTATGAGGTGAATTTTGCGTTTTCCCGCTAAAGACTTCGTCTTTCTCGCGGGCAATGTTTCCGCCTCCGTGCGGAAACCGACGAAGCCTTTGGAACCCTCCCGGCTTGAGGGAGAAATTGTTATTGACCATTCATCAAAATTGTTTATTATTATGCAGTTTTATATAATTATAAAATTAATTAACATAAGCATTTTCCGGTTCTATGTCGGGCAAATGCCGTGAGGTTTATCCATGAGATTTCATTGCCCTGACAAACACGGTTTTTTTAAAATCTTTTTTACGATAACAATTAGTTTGCTTTGCGTTCTATCTTTTGACCTAAACGCCGCTTATTCCGGTTCTCTTTTCGGAAACCAGCTTCTGACGAAAGATGAAGGCACTTTGTACGGCGGCGGAATAAACATCAAAAATGATTTTCCGCAGAAATTCGGAATCAAAAACACCTTCATAACTACCGATCTTTTTGCCGCGTCGAACAGAGAGAACAAAGGTGAATACAATGAAGTAACACGTTTTTATGCTCCGCTTTCAGCAGGGCTTGAATACCGCTATCAGCTATTCAGAACAAATTTCTATATAGTGCCTTCGCTTTCAGCAGGATTAGCATACTATAAATTAATGAAGCCGAAAAAATTCGGTTACTTCTATGACTATTCACAGACCGACACTCAAACAGGCATAGCCCCTTATGCGGCGGCAAACGCTTCAGTACTCTGGATCGCATCGCAGAAATATTTATTTTCAATTTCCGCAGGATACGAAAGCCCATTGTTTTCGAGCAAGGCATCAGGGCTGAAAGGCTTTATGTTCACCGCATCAATAGGTTATAATTTTTCAGGAAGAAACAAAGGCATAGGATATGATTAAATCAATCACCGCGAAACTATACCTTCTTTTTCTTCTAATAGCAATAACTACCTGCTATTATGAGAGAGATATTGATGAGGAGCTGAAAGTATGCTTTGTCAAAGACTTAGGGGTCTGGACAATGAATATTGACGGCTCCGAGCAAAGACAAATTGTCTCTGGCTTTTTTAATAATGCACCATCATGGTCGCCCGATGGGGAAAATATCCTTTTTTACAAATTTTCAGGTCCTACAAATATATATGTAATCAACTCAGACGGAAACGGATTAAAACAATTAACACATACTCTTCATACAGATTTCAGCAATTACCCAACATGGTCTTCTGACGGGGAAAGAATAATTTTCGCAGGACAAATGAATTCTAAATATTATTCATTCATAGCAAATAAATACGGAATTATACAAGATAAAATCGAATTTCCTAATCAATTAACATGCGTAGCAATGTCTCCAAACGGCAATGATATATACGCTTTAGATAATACTAATAAGTTTTATGTAATCAACATTAAAAGTAGACTTACTACATTCTCAAAGTCAACCGATTATTCTTCATTTTCAATTTCGCCTAACGGAATTACTTTGGCATGTGTTAATGAAAGCACAAGTTATATTGATTTTTGGAACATCATTACAGATACTTCAGTTCAGTTAATTAAAGGATCTAGTTCCTGCTGGACACCCGATGGTAAAACAATTGTTTATATAGATTCTAGTAATAATATATGCAGTTTAAATATTGACAGCTTAGAATACAAACCTCTGACAACAGGCGGTGGATATTCAGAACCCTGTGTCAAATGGAAACCGAGATAAATCACCACAAGGATTATTCTGAATGATTAAATCAATCGCCGCGAAACTATCCCTCCTTTTTCTTCTAACAGCAATAACAACGTGCTATTATGAAAGAGAAACCGACACACTCAAGGTCTGCTTTATCAGAGATAGCAATATCTGGACGATGGATATTGACGGCTCTAATCAGAAACAGATAACGTTCAGTGATGCCGACAATTCGCCTTCCTGGTCGCCCGATGGAGAAAAAATCATTTTTCATAGCAGCAGAAATGGGCAAAACGAGATATTTTTGATTAATCCTGACGGAAGCAGCTTAAGAAATATTTTTAGCGCAACGGGTAACTCTTACAATCCTACATGGTCAGCAGATGGCAAACATATCATATTCGCAAGACAAGGAGTGCCTCTTTGCATCATTATAGCAGATACCGACGGACAAATTCTTCAAAGCTTCCCTCAAAATTCTCAAATTACTTATCCCATACTATCTCCTGATGATAATTATTTATACTTCAGAACATTATATGATCCTATTTCCTTTTATAGAATAAACTTAAAATTAAATATACAAGATAACATTGGATTAGACAATTATTTATCTGCATCTTTTTCTCCTGATGGAAAGACTCTTGCTTGCGAAAATAATTCAGAGCAAATATATCTTGTCCCGACAAACGATCTTTTAACTCCTTATCCGCAATTTATCACAGGCGTTTACCCCTGCTGGACACCTGACGGTAAAACAATCGTCTATGTAGTTGAAAGTAATATTTACAGTATCAATATTGACGGAACGAATCAGAAACCTTTAACAACAGGCGGGAACTGCTCTTTTCCTTGCGTGCAGGGTAAGCCGAGATAAATCACCATAAGGATTATTCCAAATGATTAAATCAATCACTGCGAAACTATCCATTCTTTTTCTTCTAACAGCAATAACTACGTGCTATTATGAGAGAGAAATCAATGAGGAGCTTGAGATTTGTTTTGTCAGAGGTGGGAACATTTGGATAATGGATATGGACGGATCGAATCAGAGACCAATTACAAACAGCACACTAGATACAGTACCGTCATGGTCTCCTGACGGCAAAAAAATTCTTTTTCAAAGAGGCACTACGACTCTTAATGTTTTCATTGTAAATTCAGACGGATCAAACTTAAAACAAATCACTTCCTATTCAAGCCCATTCCTGATCCAATCTCCGACATGGTCGGCAGACGGAGAAATGATTTTTTACTACGAAGAAAACAGCTCCGAATACAAAATAGTTTCCGCCAAACCTGACGGAACTATACTCAACAAATTTGCAACAACCGAAAGAACATCATCATTAAGCCCTTCACCCGATGGGAAATATGTTTATTATTGTGATAACTCATCAGGGACTCGTAAAATATTCAGAATGGATGTGAACTCAGGCCTTTCAATTGTTATTACCACTAATCCCTCTTTTTTTACACAACTATCTGTTTCACCTGACGGTAGAAGTATTGCTTATGTATTACAAACAAATCCGATTTACATCCTCAATGTCATGACTGGAACTTTCTTTTATTTGGTAAGCGGTGAATCTTTCTGCTGGACTCCTGATGGAAAAACTATTATTTATACAAATGGAAACAATATTTATAGAACAAATATTGACCTAACCGATAACAAGCAACTCTCATTTACAAATGACTGCAGTTCACCCTGCGTCAAATGGAAGCCGAAATAAAATCATAGTTGTTCATAAGCAATCAGATTTTACTTCTTCGATGACTTCAAATATATCTTTTCGAATTCTGTAGAAAATATTGCGGCAATTTCAAAACTTCCGATGACGGCAATATTTTCATCATTCTTTGCGGATGCGGCTTTTGTAAAATTATAAGAACCTGTTATGACGCGTTTGCCGTCGATAATGAAAACCTTGTTATGCATCACGCCGAGACCTTTGCGTATTCTTATATCCGCGCCTTCTAAAACAAGCTTCACATACTGGCTTCCCGTGCCGTTAGCTCCACTTCCGTCATAGACTCCCCTCACCTTTACTCCGCTTTTCATTTTTTTTATAATCGCGTCGGCAATAGGAACCGAAGTAAATGAAAATGCGAGAAAGTCAATGCTGACATCAGCCTTTTCAATCATTTTAACTATTATGCGTTCGACATCATCTTCCGGCGAAAAGAAAACATTGAGATCGGTGTTTCCGATTTTTTCATAATATCTATCGCGGCCTTTTATTCCGAGTATAGAGCTGTCTTTTCTGTTTCCGAAAATTCCGTCAGAGAACATCTCTTCAAATTCTTCAGAATAAACTTTGGCAAGATTATCGGATTCGAAAACTATCGCGTTGTTGTTATTTTTAAAAGTGCAATTATCAGTAAAATTATAAGAACCCGTCCATATGCGTTTCGAATCCGATACAGCAAACTTATTGTGCATAAAAGGCTTGCGCTTGTCGGAAATTATTTCAATTCCTTCTGATGCGAGTTTTTTGACGGCAGAAGTTCCCAGATTGTCATAATCAGTTACAATTCTGACGATAACTCCTTTTTTCTTTGCGGCAATTAGCGCGTCTGCAACACGCATAATATCAAGATCGAATACGGCAATATCAATCGTCTTTTCACTCGACTTTATGAATGAACAAAGTTCGTTTAGTATTACCGATTCTTTTTGTCCCGGCGTGGTAAAATATACATTTATATCCGAAGAAAAAAGCGCTGTTGAAATTAATACCGATAATAATAAAACGAATGCCCTCATTTAGAAATTTCCTCTCTGCGGTCAATTATCATCTGTTCGATTTCATCCATCTTTTCATCAGTTCCGTTTTCATCATAAACACTACGCGCCTTGGCAAGAATAGTTTTATACGACGATAATGCCTGCGAGTTTTCAGCTGTCGAAATGCGCCGCTGAACTTCTTCAAGATTCTTATCTACAACACTTACATAAAATGCAAAATCATTCTCAAGATCTGCCAGCTGGTTTTTAATTTTTGAAAGCTCATCGCTCGAATTTTTGAGCATTGTGCGTATAAACGTAAGAATGTATCCCGCGTCAATACTCGAAAGGTCAAAATCAAGAAGGAGCTGTTTTACTCTTGCCACAGCCGAGTTTCTAAGATGTATCCGCGCCAAAAAAACCGGGTTCTGCGAAAGCATGTTGAGATTTATGTCGGAAAATTCATCAGCAAGACGCCGCTTGTCTTCCGGATTTTCTTCAACCTCAATTTTTTGCGTCTCTTCCATGATATTAATTATTACGGCAGAAGGACAGCGGTTTTTAGCTACTACGAGATCATTTTCGGGGACATTATTGTCGATTACTATATAATCGGGCTTTAAACCCGAATCAATTTCTTTTACAAGCGTGATGAGCTGTTCATGAAAAACAGCCTTCACAGGCATAATATCAATTTCTTCATCAGTATCAATCATCAGATAACGGTTTTCGTCCTGACCATAGACGGTATAAGGGATAATTATCTTTCCGCGGGAAACCTTGTAGAGATTATATTCGCCGAGCGCGCGCGACTTGACAGAAAAATCATTTCCAAAAAAAGCAACAGCCGGAATACGGTGAACAACCTGAGCAGACTGCCTGTCAGAATAAACAGACGAACCCTTCTGATCAAAAACCAGAAAACTCAGCTTTTTCTGAACTATTTTCAGGGTAAAACCCTTGGGAGTCCTTTCTTCAAGATAATTTACTATCAACACCGTCCTCCGTTTTCATAATCGCTCTTTTGTCCTTTCAAGTCAAACGATTTTGCCCTCACTAAGCGTCAAAAAGTCCCGGCAATGATAAAAATCTTGACAGTCAGCATAATTAAGTTAATTAAATATGATTCATTCTAACTGGAGAAAATAATGCTGATTAATATATCCCGAAAACGATTCATAACGCCGAAAGCTATTTCTGCGTCATCGTGCGATCCTGCGTATTCATCGTCAATTAAAACAGGAAAATGGAAATCGGCATCGCTTTCAAAATCCGAAAACGAATTTCTTCTTTTCGAGTTCGATTCCGAACTGTTTTTCAGCTATATTGAAATAAGTTCAAACCCTGCCCGCAAGGGAGCTTTTCCTGAAGATTTCAGAATAGACATAAGTTCCGACGGAAAAGAATGGTCGGTGCTTCACAGCGAATCAGCGTATCTTTCACAGTCGGATGTTTTCGCTGTAAATCTGCCGCTTGTCAGCGCACGTTTCGCGAGAATTTTTATAACTAAATGCCGTCAAACCGACACTCAATTTTTTGCAGAATTCGAACGCGTTCTATTCGGAATTTCCGGCATCAATCATTCAGGCGGATGCAAAGACCTTTCTCACGAAAGAAGAAAAGAATTTCTTTTTGACGGAAAAGCCGATACTTTTTTTGAATCAGAACATTTTCAGTCATCCGAAAAAATTCTAATGACATTTGATCTCGGGTTTTGCTATCCGCTTTCAGCAATATCATTAAAAGCCCCCGAAACAACTACAGGTTTTCCTTCAGATTTTTCTATTGAAGTAAGCCCTGACAAAAAACTTTTTACCTATGCCTGCGGACAGAAACATTTTTCAGCAGAAGCCGGCGGAAGTTATTCTTTTTCATTCGATACATTAAACGCAAGATATATCAGATTTGAAACCGAAGCAGTCAACCTCGGCGACAAGGATTTCGCTATACGAATCGCCGAAATGGATTTCTTCGCATCTCCGATGGAAAGAACTCACTCACATGCAGGTATCACTCCTCCATACGCTTCAGTTTTTCTTCCGGGCGTTGTAAGAATGGCAAAAGACGGTGAAGTTTCTGATTCTGCAGTTGTAAGATCAGATGACCGCCGTCTCAAAGACGCGTCCAATCTTTTCAAGGGCATAGTTATTTTCGCCAACAACGGTGAATCAAAAGAATTTACAGCAGTTCAGGCAAGCGACAACAGATTAAAACCGGCTACAGAATCAACTAACGGAACAGTCCGACTTGCCTATGACAGAGAACAAAACTCAAAATGCGCGGTTCAGGGTTCGGACTCAAGACTTAGAGAAGCAACCGAACAGAGTTTCGGTATTGTGAGAATTTGTCCCGACGGCGAAGCTGCAGACCTCGGAGTAGTTAGAGGAAATGATAAAAGACTTAAACTCGCAACAGAAAAAACATACGGTATAACAAGACTCGCCGAAGACGGATCAAGCGAACGCGGCTTTGCAGTACAGGGAAATGATAAGAGACTGAAAGACGCATCTGTGTTTTCAAAGGGCATTGTCCAGTTTGCTGCAAACGGTGCAAGCGAAGCCGACAAGGCAGTATCTGCCGACGACAGAAGAATCAAAGATGCAACCACCAAAACGAAAGGAATCGTGATGCTTTCGGAAGACGGTGCAAGCGAACCAGAAAGTGCAGTTCAGGCAAATGATTCAAGACTCAAACCTGCTACTACAACTACAAGAGGAATAGTAGAACTTGCCGAAAACGGCGAATCAAAACCCGGAACAGCTGTTCAATCCGATGATAAAAGACTGCTTGATGCTTCAGAAAAAAATAAAGGTATAATGATTTTTGCATCCGACGGCGAGACCTCACAGATGAAGGCCGTCCAGGGATCAGACAAAAGACTTAAAGACGCTACAACCCTATCAAAAGGAATAGTGGAACTTGCAGAAGACGGCGAAGATTCTCCCAACGTTGCAGTTCAGGGAAATGATAAGAGAATCAAGGACGCAACTGTAATATCAAAAGGAATTATGCGTTTCGCTGATGACGGTGAAGTTTCTCCGATGTCGGCACTTCAGTCGAGTGATCGCAGACTCCGCGATGCAAATGAAAAAGAAAAAGGAATTTTGCGTTTTTCTGCAAACGGCGAATCGGCTCCGCTCTCGGCAGTTCAGTCAAATGATGACAGACTCAAACCTGCCGCAGTCGGCAGAAAGGGTATATCGGCTCTTTGTCCGGACGGAGAAGAAACTCCGGCAACAGTAGTTCAGGGAAATGACAAAAGACTCCGTCACGCTGATAATTTAAATCACGGAATCGTCCGCTTTGCATCAAACGGCGAGACTGCCGCATTCACAGCTGTTCAGGCAAACGATGATAGACTCAGAACGGCAACCACTCTAAACAAAGGAATTGTTGAACTCGCGGAAGACGGTGAAGATTCACCGAATGTTGCGGTTCAGGGAAATGATAAAAGACTTAAAAACGCCGACATAGGCAACTACGGAATCATGCGCTTTGCCGATGACGGCGAAAGCAAAAAACTTCACGCAGTTCAGTCGGACGATAAACGTCTTTCTGATAAACGTCAGCCGCTTCCGCACGACCACGACTATGCGCCGAAACTGCACGAATATAATTCTCATAGCGGAACTATTTCCATCAAAGCAGACAAAGCCGAAAAATATACCGGAATTACACCTCCACCCGAATCTTCTTCGGTAATCTATGCAGAAAATTCTTCGGCAGAATCATCAGCAAGCGCTATAACAGGTGTTGCCGGAAGAAATATTTCAGGAAAAAGTTCGTACGGCGTAACCGGGCATAGCCAGTTCATCGGAGTGCGCGGTCAGTCATCCGGAAATAATAATGAAAAAGGCTGCGGAGTTCTCGGTGTATCAAGATTCGGCGCAGGCGGAGTCTTCTCGAGTGAACACGATTTCGCACTTGTTGCCGACGGCTTAGGAACCATTGATACATACGATTCTTCACTAAAACTGAAAGGCGAAGGAAAAGCATTTTTCGCGAAAGGAAAATCGGAGTTCAGCGGACAGATAAAAATAAATTCAGTTGATACAGAAAATGACTCTCCTTCCAACATAACAGAAATGCACAAAGTCGATCAGGAAGAATTCGTTTCTGCAGGGGATATTCTAATAATTTCCGAAAACGGCGGTACTCTTGCTAAATCTCATATTCCTTATAATAAATCCGTCGTCGGGGTTGTTTCAGGAAATCCTTCTGTAATAATGAATGATTCCGGAGAAAAAACATCAACATATCCTGTTGCGCTTTATGGAACAGTGTTAGTAAAAATTGACGCAAGAAATTCCCCTGTCAAACCCGGAGATTTCATCGTGACATCACCGACTCCGGGCTGCGGGATGAAAGGCATTGTTGATTCTTTTGAAAAGTCAGGAAGCGTTATCGGCAAGGCTCTTACCGGACTCGAAAACGGTGTTGGAACAATTAAAATGATTATTGCTCGTTTCTGATATCAATAAAACTTAAAGAGCAATTCTGACAATTTTTCCTTCAGAATTTGTAACCGTTGTTTTGTAGACAAGATTCTTAAATGTAAGCATCTTGTTTGCAAAATCTGAGGCATCCTGTTTTCTCACCCAGAGAGTCATCGATTCGTTTCTTCCTCCCGATTTCCATCTCATTCCGATAACAATTCCCTTTACAGCCTTTTCGTTCATAACATCTTCGAGAAGACCATAAAAAGAAAGAATATTCTCATAATAACGCTGAATCATAAGCCGGGCATTATCTTCATACGAATTAGCAGATGATGCGATAGCAGAATCCGGAAAAAAATCGAAACCGAAATAAAGATCTTCCCTGTCAGAAAGTTTCTTGTCAAAATAAAAACCTACTGATTTTTCGACAAGCTCAAGCTTATGATCAACGACAGCATACTTTGAAAAACCTTTGAGAACTTTAATGTATTTGGTATGATATATTTTTCCGGAAGAAGTATAGCTCAAAACATCAACTAGATATTTATCATAATTAATTTCATTATCCGGTGCATAATTTGTCAGATTAGTTTTCGGGCTCGGGCTGGAAGCGCACATAGCAAGCAATACAGCAGATACTATAAGAACAAGACTTCTGATTTTCATAAAAACCTCCGAATAACTCATTACATACTCCTACTTTCGCCCACGGCATATGCAAACATTTTTTCAAAATATCAGAAAAATGAATTTACCTGCATACTGTGATTATTATTACCTTAATCTATGAATAAAGCAATTATCATTTTTATCTTATTGATTTCAGCTTGCAGCGGAACTCCTACAGTTCTGCCTTCAGAATCTCCGAACAATGTAAGACTTGGCATAGACATGTTCACTGCGTTTTACGCATCAGATTATAAGAACAAAAACATATGTCTCGTCACAAATCATTCGGGTTTTGATTCTTCGATGAAGCGAAATCTTGACAGTCTCAGACAATGCGGTCTAGTTATTTCAGAAATTCTTGCACCCGAGCACGGACTCTCCGGTTTTGATGAAGACTACTCATCTCAAAAATCATATCAGGATGACAAACTCAAAATAACAATTCACAATATGCACAACTATAAACCAGATGAACTGCGTAATCTTCTCAGCAGATTCGATGCTGTTATTTTCGACATTCAGGATCTCGGAATGCGCTGTTATACTTATATATCTAATTTAAGAGAAATAATCGAAGCTCTTGACGGAGCAAAGACTAAACTTGTAGTTCTTGATAGACCAAATCCGCTCGCACCATTCGGAGTCTCGGGATTTGATCTCGACGAAAGTTTCAAATCAAGACATGTTGCATCTTTCCCTGCTCCGCTTTTCTATTCTCTCACGATAGGAGAGGCCGCTCTATTTTATAAGGCAAAAAGAAATCTATCGACAGATATATTTGTAGTCAAAATGAAAAACTACAAAAAACAAATGTTTTTTGATTCAATGAACATCACATGGATTCCGCCGTCACCAAATCTGCCGTCTTACCGTTCGGCAGTAAATTATGCGGCGTTAATTTATCTAGAAGCGACGAATATCTCTGTCGGACGCGGAACAACCAAGCCTTTTGAATATATCGGTGCGCCATGGATAAATCCCGACACACTTGCAGAAAAACTAAATTCATTAAAACTGGAATGTTTCATTTTCAAACCTGTTTATTTTGAACCGAAATATCTTGTTAATAAAAATCAGGTTTGCGGCGGAGTTCATGTTATTTACAAAGGCGGTTATTTTGAGCCAAACGAAATTTCATTTGAAATATTAAAGGCACTTTTCGTGCTTTATCCTGACAATATGCGATGGTTAAATTACGGAAGTCGTTATCATGTCGATCATCTAGCCGGCACTGATCTTTTAAGAAAACACATCGAGAAAAAAAGTTCATTTAAAGAACTTTTAAAGGAAATGCAAATTTCGCAAAAATATTTCAATTCGTCAATGCGCAAGTATCTGCTTTATTAATTACGCCGATGCACTTTCTTTAAGCTTCTCTATTGGAAGAGAAAGTATGACTGTTGTATCCATCGCGGCAATAATCTGAATTGTATTGTAAGGAATCAGTCCGATGTCAGAAAGATAACTGTCTATAGTAGCGTAACCCAGTCCGAAACCAGATTCACTTGTATCAAGATTATTAAGAAAAAATTCCTGCTGTCTGTTTTCTTCAACACATAATTTAAATTCGTCTCGTTTCGCGTAAATTCGTCTAAGATCCGTTTCAAGAATCGGTGAAGTATTAGTTACTTCGATATAAATATAATCCTCGTCCAGATCATATTTTACCAAGACGTCAATACCTCTCTTTTTCATTTCGTGACGTATCATATTGATTTTTTTCAAACCTTTTAAAGTATTGAATTCTTCTTCAGTATAATCGCGTTTCTGGTCATATACCTTATTTTTAATGCGGATCTGTATTGCTTCTTCATTAAGAACTTCGCGGACAAAATTAGATATTTTTTCAATTTTTAGAATCTTTTCTGCTTCACGGTCATATTCTGTTTTATTCTTAACAATAAGATCAACCATATCTTTAATTTTTTCATCAGAAAACTCAGGATTCTCTTTTTTGAGTTTTTTTTCAAGGTGGTCAATGATGAGAAGAAATTTATAATTAGCCTTTACTGCATTCTTAATAAGTTCATCCACACATGAATAAACTTCACGGAATACACCTCTTATTCCTGCTGAGTCAAAAAGATATTCGCCGATTTTTAGGAGATCTTCTCTTGTTCTTTTGGAATATGCCTGAACCTGACCAGTGATTTTCTTGCGTTCCATAAGTCTCCGCGATCAATTCTTGATTATACCAATTACTTATTCTAAGCTATTTCCGCTTACAAATTATGCAAGAAAAATTCAATATCACATTTGAAGATAATTCATATACTTACGTATTTCATCCGGCATATTTCCGTTTTCGTCAGTATATTTTCTGAATTTTCTCTCGAAAGTATCAAATGTTCTCTTTCTAATATTTTTGAATCTGTTTGCCGATTCCATAAATGCCGGCATTCGTTCAAGCCTCTCACGAATATCTTTTTTAAAAGGAACATATCTGTAAAAAAGATCACGGCTGACATTATTCATTTTCATTATTCCGTTCTTTTCAAAACGAACCCATAGAATATAATCTTCTGCAAACAATTCCCTGATATTATTTCTATGACTTCTGAGTCTTTCAAGAATCTTTTCTTTGGATTCAACCGATAGTTTGCTGTTCTTTTTATAAAACTGAACATAATCCTGATATGCTCCGGTCAAACCGCCTTCAACAGGGTCTGCCCACATTCCGCCTTTCATCGTTCTTAGAATTTCCCATCTAAATACGGCAATTGAATGAGCGAGTGACTTAACAATATCACCGACAAACATTGCGGGCACAACAATACGCGCTCGGCTTCTTTTATTAATACCGACAAGCTCCTGCCACATCATCGTTTTCATTCCAAAAACCGGCAGTATAATAATATGAGGCAGAACTTCTTCTTCAATTACTTCACGTGCTTCACCAAGCTTCAAAACGGTTTCACGATAAAAAGCCGAGTAATCCGTATCTAATAATTCTTTGATAACTGCTTCAATCTTTGCCTTTGTCATTATGCAGTTTTCAATATTTCCTTTAACAAGAAAATTATTGAATATTGGAAAAGCTGTTGAAATAGAACCCGAACATACAATAGATGTTTGAAATATTCTGTTGGAAATTTCAAACGTTACCTGTTTAATAGGATCATTCAAATCATCCATCGGATCTGGGCCCTTTCGGGATGATGTTTTTGATAATTCACGAAGATATGCTTCATAACTCTGACCCATTTCTGTCATAGAAGGTGGCTCTTCTTTATTCCATATCTTTGTTAAAAATTCTTCTTCAGTTAAAAGTGAAAGATCACCGGCATTATAATTTTCTACGGCGTATTGATGCATTATCATTATCTGGTCAGGATCCGCAACATTCTCATCAATAAAACCATACCTGAACATAAGCTTAACCGGAGCAGGTATATTCTTTGTACTTTTCGCCCTGACAAAAACAGTCGTAAAAATGTCCCAGTAAAGCCTTGATATAGAACGTCTGACTTTACGCGGCAGATCCTCACCGCTCATCGGATCTGGCAGACGTTTAAACTCGTTCCAGGCTTTAATAAAATTCTGCTGCTGTTCATAACCAATTACTCCGAATTCGAGAATCTGCTGAAGAGAATTCTGGTACAGCTTCAGAATATTTGAATCCATCTGACGGGATATTTGCGGCTGTGATGACTGACGAGAAACCTCTGCTGTCATCACCGGAGCAGCTTGTGAAACATTCGATTTTGATAATTGCTCGAATGCTTTTTTTATATTATTAATTCCCGGATAAATTTCCTGAGATTTTTTACCGGTAAGCTCATCATACATAGCATAAAATTTCTGGCACACCGAATTAAACTGTTTCAAAAAATCCGGCGAAAGACGTCCGGAAGTTGCCCAATCCTTCAGACTTCCCTCTTCCATAACAGTGGATAGAGAATCCTTGTCACTAAAAACAGCCTTCATCTTTGCATCAATTAGTCCTGCAATTTCATAATTTCTATCAAGAATAGAGAGCATTATCTTTTGAACTGTATCAAACATAAAAGAAGGAATTCCGGGATCACATTTAATCACATGGGCAAAAACTGTTTTATTAATTTTAAGGAAACGCTTAAGAAACGAATAAAGATCCTTGTTAAGAAGTACATCTACAGATTCGCCTGGAGCGTCATAGGAAACCTGATATTTTTCAGAATTATCGGCAATCATCCAGTTCGGTGATATCGAAGGAGGAAATCCGCCGGATGAACGGAGATTCTCAACAATATCATCCGCACGCTGCTGAAGCTCACGCGGCAAAGGTCTTGCGGATAATTCGCAGTGCAAGGCAGTCATATTATCAACAAAACGGCTCAAAGCCTGATAATGCTTAAGATACTTCGACATATCAGAATATGCAACTTCCATTCTCTTGAACATACAGACGAGCATATTGATACTTTCGCCCTGATCTTTTGACGATAGCTCTGAAAATCCCCCTGCCGGAAGCTGTCTTTTCTGTATGGAACATTGAGTTAAAGCTCTTACTGTTTTTCCGGGATAAGGCATCAAAATTGTAGATTCAGAAATAAGACTGACTCTTCTTGAATGAGAAATAATTATCGTTTTATCAAGCCCGTTATATTCGCTACCTGCTGCAAGAATTTCTACAGTTCCGGATTCCAAATATGCATTATAATTGTATTTTTCACCTTGCAGAAATATAATTCCGCCCGATTCGATTTTCTCACTTCCAGATACAGCCATCTTTCCCTGCCGGTTAGCGGACGAAATTCCGCAATTAGATTATATAATGACGCAAAAACACTTTCTCTAATTATTATCGGAAGAATCGCCGCCAGATTTTATTTTTTCGAGAAATTCTTCCCATTCGGTCGGCAATAGATAGTTCTTTTTATTATTACATTCCTTACATGCTGGTACTATGTTAATTCGCTCGGTTTTTCCCCCGCGCGCAAGCGGAATGACGTGATCCATAGTAAGCTCATCCGGCTTAAAAATAATACCGCAATAATGGCATTTACCTGATGCGATTTTCTTCCGCCACCACGACGTAGCCCTGAGTTCCCTGGCTTTTGACTTCTCATGACTTTTTTCTTCCACACTGAATGAATAAACGGGCTTTTCCCTGCTCCAGCGCTTTTCATCCTTACGCCCCATCAGCTGAAAACTTCTCCTTCAACAAGCCTCATTCCGTTAATAAACTCCACAGCGGTCATAACTTTTTTGTTTTCGGGCTGAATCTCAAGAATTTCAATAGCAGACGATACAGTTTTTATAAAAAGTCTTTTTTTACCAATTCTAAAAATAGCACCCGATGAAAGTTGAGGTAATTCAATATCTTTGCAGAGTGCAGTCTTCCATAGTTTTATCTGTTTTCCGCGAAAACTACACCATGCACCGGGTTTAGGATTGAGCGCCCTCACAAGATTATGAATTTTCTCAGAATCAGATGATAAATCGATTCTAGCTGTTTCCCTGGTTATTTTACCGCAATAAGTCGCTGCAAAATGATCCTGCTTAACAGGCACGGCTTTTCCTGAATCAAGAAGATCAATTGCTTCAGAAACACATTCACAGGCATATGGAATAATTTTTGAGTAAAGCTCACCAGCGGTAATATTTTCATCAATTTCGAATTTTTTCTGAATAACAAGATCACCTGAATCCAGTTTTTCATCAATCAGCTGAACTGATATTCCGGAAGTAGTTTCTCCGTTTATCAGAGCCCATTGAACCGGAGCGGCACCGCGGTATTTCGGAAGAAGAGAAGGATGCATATTGATAGTCCCAAGCCTCGGCATAGAAAATATATTTTTTGGAATGAGATGACCATATGCTACTACGACAAAAATGTCAGCATTATACTTCATGAGCATTTGTTCAAACTCAGGATCCTTAAGATTTTCAGGCTGAAAAACATCAATACATTCTTCCTCTGCGCATTCCTTAACAGGAGTACAACAAACTTTTAGGTTTCTGCCTTGAGCTTTATCCGAACTTGTTACAACGAAAACAGTTTCATACTTACCGCAAATACTCGAGAGACATTGCCCGGCTATATCAGGAGTTCCGAAAAATCCGACTTTTATCATACTTTGTTCAACTTCTTAATCTTTTTGAGTTCTTTCGTAAATTCTTTTCTTACAAATTCTTCAATTCGGTCAATGAAAAGAATACCGCGAAGATGATCTATTTCATGCTGTAGAACCCTTGCATAAAATGAATCAGCATCAAATTCAATCTCATTACCCTTAATATCAACAGCCCTAACTTTTATTTCTGACGGTCTCTCAACTTCCGCCCAGATTCCCGGAACAGAAAGGCATCCTTCCTCATAAAAAACACCGTCAGTCGAAGCAAGTTCAATCTTCGGATTAATTAGAGCAATTTTGATTTTTTGCTCTGTGTGAGTAATATCAATTGTAATTATATTTTTATTTATTCCTATCTGCGGAGCAGCTAGACCTACTCCGTTCGATTTTTTCATTATAATAAACATCTCATTAACAAGATCAATTACATCAGAATCTACATTTTTAATATCTTCTGAATTATTTTTTAGTATATCACTTCCATAATAAACTAGTGAATGATTCATGTTCCTCTTCTTTATATTCCAAGTTTTGCCAGATAATCGCAAACCGCATTAACTGCTTCAAATATTTTTGGATGTGAAACCTCAAATTTTCTCGCAGATTCAAAAAGTCCTTTTTGAGATATAGCCGCCAACTCTGAATTTTTTTTAATTTTTGCAGCTTCGTGCGCACTTACAGCCGCAAACTGAATTACGCTTTCTGTATCATCTTTTTCTTTGTCATATATCAGTGCAAGTTCTTTCTTTAAATCGCCGACTAGTTTTATTAAATCAGTTTTTTGCTTATCAGAAAGAGATTCTGATGAAGTTAAAGTTTTCTCAATTTTTTCAACAGTATTATTAAGCATAAGTACCTCTTCATCAATTTAACTCTTGATGAATCCGCAGTCAATTTTTTTATTTACAATATTACAACCTAAAATAACCTAAAAATTGACAGGATAAGTAACAATGAAGAATGTGATTTGCGAATATTTCAAAGATAAAAACAATAAAATATTGATCATCGAACACAAAAAAAAGAACAATATTCTTTATGACTGGCCGAAAGTCCGTTTCCCTTTACGGATAACTATCAATTATCTCATTATAAAATTTAATAAAATCGCACCTTTATGGCTTAAAATATTTACAATGCGTCATATTTTAGGAGTCAGAATCGGCAGAAATGTAGCACTTGCTCCGGAAGCTGAAATTGACCCTTTTTATCCGGAATTAATTGAAATCGAAGATAATGCAGTAATCGGAATGGACTCATATATACTGACTCACGAATTTCTACAAGGAGCATTCCGTTTTGCGCGAGTAAAAATATGCAAGGGAGCTCTCATCAGTGCATTCTGCACAATACGTTCAGGTGTAACTATCGGCGAAGGATCTCAAGTCGCCATGTGTTCATTCGTAAACAAAGACATTCCGCCTCATGAATTATGGGGAGGCATTCCAGCGAAGAAAATTAAATCGCTTAAAAAAACAAAAAAGAAAAGATAACTATTTTAATTCTTTTTTAAGTCTTTTTTCTATATCTTCAGCAACAGATGAAGATAAATACGGTTTGATCATTACATAATAATTATAAATAAATCCTTTTACAGTTTTCTCATTAACTTCAATACCTGCAGAAAAGAGATGACATAACCAGAATTCTGTAAGAACAATTCCGCTCTGAAGAACATTTTTAAGATCTTTTGAATCAAACTTTAAAGACGATTTAGATGATTTAATAATAGATTCAGCCATTCCGTCAATAAGGGGAATCAGTGTTGAAATATTACGGGCATGCATAGTCGCAAGTGCCTTATCTCGGCGCAAAAGAGCAGGAAGATCCAGATAGAAAAAACGATATTTATAATATATTTCGGCGTGAGCTAAAAGCATATTTACAAATGCTTCGGCAATATTCTTGTCTGATGAAAATGAAAAAGTATCACGAAAATCACCTATCATATCACGGTGTATTTCTCTAATTATTGACTCTTTGTTTTTATAATGATAATAAAGGTTTCCCGGAGATATTCCCATTTCTTCAGAAATATGATTGGTGGTAATTGCACAAACCCCTTTATCGTTAAAGAGTTTTAGAGCCGCGAGCTTTATATTTCCTTTTGTATCCTTCATTACAATCCCCCCAGATTCTATAATTTATCAATTACTTTTATAGACAATATTTAAAATCTTAACAACTATTTTATACTATAACATCAAAAAAGTCAAAATTATTAATTAAATATAGATTAATAAATCTAAAACTATAAAAATGTATTTATCTGATTTTATTTAAAATTATAAAAGTAATTGAGAGTTAAAAAAGTATGATAATTGCAGGCAAACGATTTCTCAGATAAAGATCTATAAAATAAAACAAATAATAAAAAAAAAGACCGAATATTTCGGTCTTTTTTTATCCTTTTTCAAAGATAATTACTTTTTTTCAACAAGTTCAATTATCGCTTTTTCAGCAGCATCCCCGGGACGCTTACCGATCAGATATATTCTTGTATATCCGCCTTTGCGGTCTTTATTTCTAACAGCGATATCATCAAATAATTTTGCAACAGCATCTTCATCTTTTATAAACTTCATAACGTTTCTTCTTTTATGAAGTTTCATTTCAGGTGCTGCTTTCTCTTCTCCGGCTTTTTTTGCTTTAGTAATAAGTTTTTCAGAGAAGCTTTTTAAAACTTTTGCCTTATCTTTTGTTGTAATAATTGATTCATTCATAAAAAGTGATGTTGCCATATTTGAAAACATAGCTTTTCTATGCGAATGTGTTTTACTGAGCTGTTTAACTTTATTCCGATGTCTCATATTTTCCTCTTTCGATTAATCCTTCAAACCAAGACTCAAATGCATATTTTCAAGTTTACCTTTAACTTCTTTTAGAACCTGGTCGCTATAATGTTTCGATTTTCTAAGCTCATCTTCAGTTTTGCGAACCAAATGCTCTAGAGTATGTACATCAAGCGACTTAAGCATATTATAAGAGCGAACTGAAAATTCAAGATCATCTATTGACTTACTAAGAGTAACTTTTAACTTCTCATAATTCTCATCAATAACTTCTTCAGCATCTTCAACCTGTTCTTCAAAGTTGATAAAAAGAGTCATATGATCTTTTATCATTTTTGCTGCCTGGGCAAGAGCATCATCAGGCTTTATTGAACCGTCAGTCCATATTTCAAGAATCAGTTTGTCATAATCTGTTCTCTGTCCAACTCGTGTATCTACAACACTTACATTAACTTTTTGAATTGGAGTAAATATTGCATCGATTGCGATTACACCGATAACATCAATTGAATTTTTGCTGATTTCGCTAGGTATATACCCACGACCTTTCTCAACCTGAACTTCGATATCTATTTTTCCATCAGCATCAAGATTAGCAATTACCAAATCAGGATTAAGTACTGCTATTTCCGAATCAACATCAAAATCAGCAGCAGTAAGCTGGCCAGGACCTTCTTTTATTACATGAAGAACCTTGTGAAGTTCGCCTTCATATTTAAAACGTACTTTCTTCAAATTAAGAATTATACGAGTTACATCTTCAAAAATACCCGGAATAGTCGCGAATTCATGAGAAACGCCTTCAATTTTTACAGCTGTAATAGCCGTACCTTCAATTGAAGAGAGAAGAACTCTGCGCAAAGAATTTCCAACAGTGATGCCATAACCTTTTTCAAAAGGCTCAGCTATGAACTTACCGTAATTGGCATTTAATTCATCATGCTGGAATTCTATTTTATTAGGGCGTTTAAAACCTTTTAATAGGCTTTTCATCATTTCCTCCAGAAAATTTTGAGATCAATGATTCCAATTTTACTTAGAATAAAGCTCTACAACCAACTGTTCGTTGCAAGGGAGAGTAATATCTTCCCGCTTAGGAACACGTACTACTTTTCCGGATTTAGCATCATAATCAACTTCAAGCCATTCTGGCTTAGAATTTGTAGCTTTTGACAATTTTATTGCCTCAGCAAGATGTGCATTATTGCTAAAATCCCCCGCTAAAGAAACAACAGAGTTTTCTTTTGTGCGATACGATGATATGTCTACTTTCTTACCATTAACTAGAACATGTCCATGCTGAACAAGCTGACGAGCCTGCATTCTTGAAGAAGCAAAACCCATACGGTAAATAACATTATCAAGACGTCTTTCAAGAAGGGAAAGAAGATTTTCACCAGTCTTTCCAGACATATTCGAAGCTTCATCATAAGTTAGTCTGAACTGTTTTTCAAGAACACCGTAACTTTTTCTAATCTTCTGTTTTTCTCTCAAGTGTTCACAGTAATCAGAAATTTTTCCTTTCTTTTTGCGCTGTGGACCCGGAGCACTTTTCTTTCTTTTGATGGAACATTTTTCAGTCAGACATCTCTGACCTTTCAACATCAAAGGTGTTCCTTCTCTTCTGCATATTTTACAAACTGGACCTGTATATTTAGCCATATTATTCTCCGACTAGACTCTTCTTCTTTTTCTTGGTCTGCAACCATTATGAGGAATAGGTGTAATATCAATTATTCTTGAAACTTCGATACCAGTCTGCATCAATGATCTTATCGCAGATTCTCTTCCGATACCGGGACCTTTAACATAAACTTCAACTGATTTAACATGAGCATTGTCAATTGCTTTCTGAGCGGCAGTTTTTGCAGCCATCTGAGCAGCAAAAGGGGTAGATTTTCTTGAACCCTTAAAGCCTTCACCGCCGGCTGATGCCCAAGCAACAACATTTCCCTGCATATCAGTTATAGAAATTATAGTATTATTGTAAGTCGCTTGAATAAAAGCTTTCCCTATAGGGGAATTTTTTTTATCTTTCTTTTTAACCTTCTGATTCACTTCGATCTCCTATGTGATAAAGCTTATTTTACAGCCGATTTCGGTGCAAAAGCTGCTTTTCTGTTTTTCTTTCTAGTACGTGCGTTATTTTTGGTATTCTGACCTCTTACAGGAAGACCTCTTTTATGGCGAAGACCTCTGTAACAGTTAATATCCATTAAACGTTTGATATTGAGAGAAACTTCAGTTCTGAGATCACCCTCAACTTTTGTAGTCTTCTCAATTTCTTTTCTTAAATTATTAACATCTTCTTCTGAAAGATCTTTTGCACGTACATTAGAATCAATTTTAAGGGCAGAAAGAACTTTTTTCGCAGTAGAGTTTCCTACTCCGTAAATATAAGTTAATGCAATTTCAATTCTCTTATTATTAGGTAAATCAACACCCGCTATTCTCGCCATATTATTACTCCTTATTTCCCAGGTGACCTTAATTTCTGTCTTTGCTTATGTCTTGGATTCTCGCAAATAACGCGAAGAACACCATGTCTTTTGATGATTTTACAATCGGTACAAATCTTTTTCACAGATACTCTAACTTTCATTGAACAAATCCTATATAATTATTTTGACCTGTAAGTTATTCTGCCTCGTGTGAGATCATAGGGCGATAACGCTACAGTTACTTTGTCGCCGGGTAATATTCGAATATAATGCATTCTCATCTTGCCCGATATATGAGCCAGAACAACGTGATCGTTATCCAGCTTTACTTTAAACATTGCGTTCGGCAATGTATCAATAACTATTCCTTCTACCTCAATTGCTTCTTCTTTTGACATTTAATTAAAACTTTTTCCCTGTGTTAATACTTTCGCTTTTCCGTCGACTATCGCAACCGTATGCTCAAAATGAGCAGAATAAGCATTATCCGAAGTCCTGACTGTCCAACCATCACGCTCTAACTTAACTTTATAAGTTCCGGCATTGATCATCGGCTCGATCGCAAAAACCATTCCGTTTCTAATTTTAGGCCCGGAACCAGGACTCCCGTAATTAGGAATTGAAGGCTCTTCATGAAGATTTCTTCCAATTCCGTGACCGGTATATTCTCTCACAGCAGTAAAGCCAAATTCGGAAACATGAGACTCAACCGCATATGATATATCAGAAACACGGTTACCAACAACAGCTGCCGAAATTCCCTTATACAATGCTTCACGAGTTTTTTCAACAAGTAAAGCAGTCTTATCATCAACCTTACCTACTATTAGAGTTCTTGCAGAATCTCCATAGTAACCTTCAAACAAAACACCAAAATCAAGACCGATGATATCACCGGCTTTCAAAACACAGCTCTTAGCAGGTATTCCATGAACAACAACATCATTCACCGAAGTACAAATTGCACCAGGATACCCTCTATAACCAAGAAAAGCAGGTTCCGCTGAAAACTTTTTAGATAATTTCTGTGCAAAATCGTCAATTTCAGCGGTTGTTATACCTTCTTTTATTATATACTCTATCTCGTCAAGAATATTTGCCGTAATCCCGCAAGCTTTCGATATTTTTTCAATCTCCGGCTCATTATACAGATGAATACCCAAAATACTATCTTCTACTCTTAATTTTCATGTTCTTAAAGAAACCGTCATAATGACGCATAATAAGATGCGATTCAAGGTTCTTTAGAGTATCAAGAGCAACTCCGACAATGATCAACAAGGAAGTTCCACCGAACATAAATGCCATCTCAGCAGATATTTCATCAGGCCACATCTTAAGAATAAAATCAGGAATCAATGCAATAAATGCAAGAAAAAGCGATCCTGACAATGTTAGTCTGTAAAGAACATTAGAAAGATACTCAGTAGTTGAACTTCCCGGTCTTAAACCCGGAATAAAACCCTGACGTTTTTTTAAAGCATCTGCAACATCTGCAGGATTAAAAGTTATCGGAGCATAAAAGAAACAGAAAAATACCAATAATGCTGTATAAGTCAGATAATAAGGAATTTGCCCTGGTGATAAATAAAAGAGAACTGTGCTTAGAATTCCTGATTTATCCACAGAAAACATCTGAGACAGCTGTGAAGGAAACTGCATTATTGCTACAGCAAAAATTATAGGAATAACTCCCGCAGCATTAACAGGAATAGGGAGACTCTGTGCAGCTGCTGAAACGGAACGTCCCTGAATCTGACGTGCACCGTACTGTACAGGAATATTTCTTCTACCAAGCGTTAACAAAATTGAAGCCGCGACTACACCGAAAAACATAACAACAAGAATCATGGCAACAATAGGCTCACCTTTGCTGAAAATCTTCTGCATTGTTTGAGCGATAGCTGCAGGAAAACGGACAATGATACCCGCATATATTATCATAGAGATACCGTTGCCGATACCCTTTTCAGTAATCTGTTCACCCAGCCACATGAGAACCATGGTACCGGTTGTTATTGTTATAGAACAAAGAATGAAGAAAAATACAGTGCTGCCGCCCGAAACGATCTCAATTCCTTTATCATGACCAAGACCCTGAAGCATACGTGCAATAAAAACTGACTGAAAAAGACAAAGAACAACAGTAAAATACTTAGTATATTTCTGAATTTTCTTATGTCCTTCACTTCCTTCTTTCTTTAACTTTTCAAAATAAGGAAAAACAATTGTAAGGAGCTGCATTATGATTGATGCAGATATATAAGGCATGATTCCCAAAGAAAAAACGGTAAAACGTTTAAAGGCGCCGCCCGCGAACATATCAAAATAATTGACTACAGTTCCAGCCGCACCTTTAAATGAATCAAAAACCTGATTAAGCGCTTCAACGTCAATCCCCGGAATCGGAATATGAGCTCCAAGTCTGTAAACAACGAGTACCCAAAGCGTGAACAAAACTCTGTTTCGAATATCTTTCGCCTTGAATATGTTAGTGATTACATTTGCCATTGATATACTCGCCTATTATTTTTTGTTGATCTGAACTTTTCCGCCGGCATTTTCAATTTTTTCTTTTGCCGAAGCAGAAAAAGCATCCGCTGTTATATTCAAAGAAACTTTAATCTCGCCGCCGCCAAGAATCTTAACCGGCATTTCTTTTGAAGAAACAATCGACTTCTGATACAATGTATCAACTGTAACATCACCGGATAAACCTTCAAGGTCAGCCAGATTAACAACCTGAAATTCAACTTTAAAAGGATAATTAGTAAAACCCCTTTTCGGGATTCTTCTCTGGATTGGCATCTGTCCGCCTTCAAACCATGCGCGATGTCCGCTACCGGCTCTTGACAACTGACCGTTCTGCCCTCTACAGCAAGTCTTTCCATGTCCGCTTCCTGGACCTCTTCCGACACGCTTTCTATTTTTAACCGAATCAGGTTTTGTTATCTGATATCTTTCCATATTAAATCACCAATTATTATTTTTCTGTCACTTGAACAAGGTGTGCAACCTTGGTAATCATTCCGCGAATGACACTATTATCATCATGCTCTCTTACTGAACTTATTTTTCTTAAACCGAGAGCATGAAGAGTTTTTCTCTGCATAGGTTTCGCTTTAATTTCACTTTTTATCTGTTTTACTAATAACTTCTTAGCCATAATTTACCTTACGCTTCCCAAAGTTTATTTATGGTGACTTCTCTCAAATCAGCCATATCTTTCAGGCTTTTCAATTTCAAAAGTCCGTCAAGAGTCGCTTTTACCACATTAACCGGATTTCTAGATCCGAGTGATTTGGCAAGAATATCTGCAACACCGGCTTTTTCAACAACCGATCTAACATTAGAACCTGCGATCAAACCCGTACCTGGAGTAGCAGGCTTAAGTATAACCGTTGAAGATTTATAAACACCAACAACTTCATGAGGAATTGTGTTTTTATTAAGTCTGACGGAATAAAGATTCTTTTTTCCATCCTCAACACTTTTCTTGATAGCATCAGGAACTTCGTTCGCTTTACCGAATCCAATTCCTACATTACCATGTCCATCTCCGACAACTGCAAGGGCGCTGAAAGAAAATCTTCTACCGCCTTTAACAACCTTGGCGACACGGTTAATAAAAACAACCTTTTCCGAGAGTTCAAGCTCTGCCGGTTTTACTTTTTTGCTTTTGAACATCATTGACTTCATTTGATTATCCTTAAAATTCTAGTCCGTTTTCTCTTGCCGAATCAGCGAAAGATTTAATCTTTCCATGATAAAGGAACCCGTTTCTGTCAAAAACAACCTTAACAACACCTGCTGCTTTTGCTTTCTCTGCCAATTTCTGACCTAGCTGTTTCGCAGCATCTTTGTTAACTTTACTTTTAAGAGAAGAAAAATCTTTGTTAAGAGTAGACATAGAAACTATAGTTATCTGTTTCTCATCATCAACTATCTGAGCATACATACTCTTATTGCTTTTTGAAATACAAAGTCTCATTCTGCCTTTGGCATCAGACTTTATTCTGCTCTTTATTCTAGTTTTTCTGCGAACCAGACGGTTAAATTTTGCTTTTAGACTATTCATTATTTCTTACCTGTTTTACCAGCTTTTCTTCTTACGTTTTCGCCCTGATATCTAATACCTTTACCTTTATAAGGCTCAGGTTTTTTCAACTCGCGAATCTCTGCAGCGACCTGTCCGACAACCTGTTTATTGTAACCTGAAATCTTAAGATGAGTTGCATCAACTGCCTTAAGTTTGATTCCAGTACGTGTTTTATAGATAACAGGATGTGAAAACCCAAGGTGAAACTGAAGATCCTCACCAGACTGCTGTACTCTAAAACCGACACCTTGAATTTCAAGATCCTGTTCAAAACCCTTTGATACACCAGTAACCATGTTATTTACAAGAGCTCTCATTAAACCATGAGAAGCTTTAAATTCTGATTCTTTAGATGCATCAGCGATTTCAACATTAAGAACATTATCAGCTTTTACAACTTTAATTCCCGAAACGATTGCACATGAATCTGTTCCAAGAGAACCGGATACAGTTATTGTCGATCCGTTTATTTCACAATTTACCCCTGAAGGTAAATTTATAGGCATTTTTCCAATTCGTGACATATTCTACTCTCTCAATTATGATATTAAACAGAGAAGTTCACCGCCGACATTCTCTTTCTTAGCGGTTTTATTAGAAATCACACCCTTTGGTGTAGAAAGAATCGTAATTCCTAGATTATTGTTAATAGGTTTTAAATCTTCAACACCGACGTAAACACGTCTGCTCGGCTTGCTGATTCTTTCAAGCTTATCAATTGCAGGTTTATTGTCTTCTGTGTATCTAAGATAAACACGTATTACATTCTGCTTATTATCTTCAACAAGCTTATAATTCTTTATAAAACCTTCGTCTTTAAGAATCTTAACTATTTCCACCTTCATTGCTGAAGACGGGATATCAACCTTAGGGAGTTTCGCTGTTACAGCGTTACGAACCCTGGCAAGCAAATCTGAAATTGGATCTGATATTGCACTCATATTATTCCTCTTATTATTACCAAGATGATTTTGTTACGCCGGGAATTTTTCCTTCACTCGCAAGCTTACGGAAACAAATTCTGCACATATCAAATCTTCTCATATATCCGCGCGGACGACCGCATAGCGAACATCTGTTATGTTCTCTTACTTTAAATTTTGCACCACGCAGGTGTTTTGCAATTAAGCCAGTAGTAGCCACAATATTTCTCCTAATCTCTAAATGGCATTCCGAAACTTTCGAGAAGTGCCTTTGACTCTTCTTTAGTCTTGGCATTAGTTACAACAGTAACATTGATACCATAGATATTTTCAGCTTTATCAAAATCAATTTCTGGAAAAATGATCTGTTCTTTAATTGAAAAATTATAGTTCCCGAAATTATCAAAAGATTTACCGGAAATTCCCTTAAAGTCTCTTACACGAGGAAGAGAAAAATTAATAAGTCTGTCTAGAAACTCATACATTTTGTCACCGCGAAGGGTAACCTTACATCCGAGTTCATATCCTTCTCTAATCTTGAAATTCGCAACCGCTTTTTTAGCAACAGTTTTAACTGGTTTCTGACCGGCAATTGCTGTCATTTCTGCATAAACTGCGTTCATTTTTGCAGTATTAGAATGACCATCGCCGACACCGACGTTAAGAACAACTTTTTCAATTTTTGGAATCTGCATTGCAGAAGAATAATTGAACTGCTTCTTAAGCTTGTCCTTTATACTATCGTTATATGTTTTATACAATCTTGCAGCCATTATTATTTACCTTTTTAGTCTATGCTTTTTCCGCATTTTTTGCAAACTCGCGACTTGGTTGCATCTTTTTGGGTAACTCCAAGTCTAACTCCCTTTTTGCATTTTTCACAGAAAAACATCACATTAGACGGATTAATGGGACGTTCAACATGAACTAAAGAGCTCTGAGCGCCTTCCTGCGTAGCACGTGTATATTTTTTCTTTTGGTTAATACCTTCAACAAGAACTGAATCTTTCTTAGTATCAACTTTAAGAACTTTTCCTCTTTTTCCTTTATCTTTACCGGCGATAACAACAACCGTATCATTCTTCTTAAGTCTCATTTTCATCCTCTTTATTAAAGAACTTCAGGAGCAAGAGATACGATTTTCATAAAATCTTTTTCTCTAAGCTCTCTCGCAACAGGTCCGAATATACGGGAACCTTTTGGTTCATTCTTAGTGTCGATTATCGCAACGGCATTATCATCAAATCTGATATAAGTTCCGTCTTTTCTTTTAACTGGTTTTGAAGTTCTAACTACAACAGCACGAAGTACTGCTTTAGAGTGAACTTTTTTTCCGTTAGTGTCTTTCAAACCATATGACGGATGAGAGTCTTTTACGGCAACCATAATTATATCACCGACTGAAGCATATCTTCTTTTACTTCCGCCGAGAATTTTTATGCATCTAACTTTTTTTACGCCGCTATTATCAGCAACATTAAGATTTGTTTCTACCTGTATCATAGTTACCTACTTCGCTTTTTCTACTATAGAAACAAGGCGGTATCTTTTATCCTTAGACAAAGGTCTTGCTTCTTCAATTGTAACAACGTCTCCGATTCCGCATTCGTTGTTTTCGTCGTGCGCTTTAACTTTTTTACTTTTCTTAACAAACTTCTTGTAAAGTGGATGCTTTTCCAACTTTTCAATCTTTACAACAACAGTTTTGTCCATTTTATCGCTGACTACGCTGCCTGTAAGCTGTTTACTCTGTTTTTTAACCATTTTATGTTCCTTAACTCAACTTATCTTTTTTTAATTCCAAGCTCATACTCTTTTCTGAGAGTAAGAATGCGAGCAATCTTTTTTTTAAGGTTGTTAATAGATTTTGTATTTTCAAGCTTACCGGTTACAGACTGAAAACGAAGCTTGCGAATAGTTTCTTTCGCTGCGTTATACTGACTTGTTAATTCCTGTTCCGTAAGTCCTTCAATTTTCTCTTTCATGATTCACCTTTATATCTTTGTCACAATCTTTGTCTTTACAGAAAGCTTCGCACAAGCCGCAGTTAATGCTTCTCTTGCAACAGCTTCATCAATTCCGCCCAATTCAAAAAGAATTCTGCCAGGAAGAATTATCGCTTCAAAACCTTCAGGATTACCCTTACCTTTACCCATTCGAGTTTCAGCAGGTTTTTTAGTATATGGTCTGTCAGGGAAAATTCTTATCCAGAGTTTTCCGCCTCTTTTAACTTTTCTATTTATGGCAACACGGGCAGCTTCTATCTGCCTACTGTCAAGGCGTCCTGCCTCAAGAGCTTTAATTGCAAATTCTCCGAAAGAAACTGTTGAACCGCGATATGCTAGACCTTTCTGATTTCCGCGATGAATCTTTCTATGTTTAACCTTTGTAGGCATTAACATGGCTTTTATCCCTTATAAGTCAATTATTTTGTTTTTCTTTTTACAGTATATTTATCTTCATCGGATTCTGTTTTTGAAGCAAAAACATCACCATTATAAACCCAAACTTTAACGCCAATCAAGCCATAAGTAGTAAGAGCTTCTGCAACACCGTAATCAATATCAGCTCTTAATGTATGAAGAGGAACTCTTCCTTCTTTAAAAGTCTCACCGCGCGCTATATCAGCACCGTTAAGTCTTCCTGAAATCATTACCTTAATTCCCTGAGCATTGCTTCTTACAGCATTTCCAAGTGCCTGACGAACAGCTTTTCTATAAGGCTGACGTCCTTCAATCTGCTGTGCAATCTGCTGTGCTATAACCTGAGCAGCCTTTTCCGGCTTCTTAACTTCTACTATATTAACATAAACATTTTTTGACGCGATTTTCTGGAGAGAAAGTTTCAAAGAATCAATATCAGATCCTTTTTTACCAATAAGCATACCAGGTCTTGCCGTGTGAATGTTGACATTGATTTTATCTGCAAGACGTTCGATAACAACACGTGCTATACCGGCAGTCTTATGATTTTTCATTATAAAATCTCTAATCTTAAGATCTTCTACAAGACAAACCTTAAAATTCTTTTTATCTTCATACCAAATGGAATCCCAACTTCTTACAATTCCGATTCTCAAACCTATTGGATGTACCTTCTGACCCATAACTCACCTTGCAAAAATTATTTTTCGTCCGACAATACCACTGTTATATGGCTTGTCCGTTTGATTATTCTAGTTCCGCGACCTCTTGCGCGAGCCGCAAATCTTTTTAAAGTAATTCCGCCGTCGACGGTAATTTTCTTTATGAAAAGGTCGTTATCATTAATCTCAGGATTAGCAACTTTAGCGTTTGCCCCGGCAGAATGAACAGTCTTCTTTATCAAATCAGAAGCTTTTCTGCGAAGAGAACCAAGCATATCCATTGCTTCAGGATAAGAATATCCTCTCACAACATTAGCAACTAGTCTTGCCTTGTACGGAGATATTCTTACTGTTTTTGCTATCGCTCTGTATTCCATCTTTAATTCCTTCTAGCCGATTATTATTTCTTCTTCTTTGCCAATTTGTCGTCTTTACTTGTATGACCGCGATAATTTCTGGTCAAAGCAAACTCTCCAAGCTTATGTCCAACCATATTTTCAGTTACATAAACTGGAATAAAATTCTTTCCGTTATGAACCATTATGGTATGACCAAGCATTTCCGGAAATATAGTGGATCTTCTCGACCAAGTCTTTAGAGACTTCTTCTGGTTAGTTGAATTAAGATCTTCAACTTTTTTGAAAAGATTCATGTCGACATAAGGTCCTTTTTTTAACGATCTAGCCATAATTATTTCCTTCTGCTGATTATCATGTTATTGCTATATTTTTTCTTCTTTCTTGTTTTGTAACCTTTAGCAGGTACACCAGTAGGAGAAACAGGATGTCTACCACCGCTTGTTCTACCTTCACCACCGCCCAATGGATGGTCAACAGGGTTCATTACAACACCTCTAACCTTAGGACGTTTACCGAGCCAACGTGATCTCCCTGCTTTACCAACAGTTACATTCATGTGATCAGCGTTTCCGACTTCACCGATTGTTCCCAAACAATCACCGTGAATCTTTCTGAGCTCACTTGAAGGAAGTTTAACTAAGCAATAGTCGCCTTCTATACCAGAAATCTGTGCGAAAGATCCAGCAGATCTTGCGATCTGTCCGCCTTTACCTACATGAAGTTCTATATTATAGATGTTAGTTCCAACAGGAATATTCTTCAAAGGCATTGTATTGCCCGGTTTTACTTCTACAGAGTTTCCAGAAATAATTGAATCGCCGACTTTTACAGATTTTGGTGCAATGATATAACGTCTTTCACCATCTTTATAACAAACAAGTGCAATATTCGCAGTTCTGTTTGGATCATATTGAATTGATTCAACTACACCTGGAATATCGAATTTATCTCTTTTAAAGTCAATTACTCTGTACTTTTTCTTATGTCCGCCGCCTTTTCTTCTTACAGAAATCTGACCTTTAGCTCCGCGACCGGCTTTCTGAACATAACCTGAAGTCAGCGCTTTATGAGGCTTTTCTTCTGTAATCTCATCGAAAACAAGAACGGTCTTATATCGAAGAGTAGGAGTTACTGGTCTAAACTTTTTTAATGCCATCGTACAAAACCCTATTATTATTTATTATCAAACAATTCAATTTTATCATCTTTCTTAAGCGTAACAATTGCTTTCTTCCAGATCGGTTTTCTTCCGAAACCGAATTTTGTACGCTTCTTGCGAGTTCTAACGTTAATAACGTTAACATCTTCCGGTGTAACACCGAATACTAATTTCACAGCCTGTTTAACAAGAGATTTGTTAGAATCCATAGCTACTTTGAAGACATATTTTCTGTCAGCATTTAGCAATGTGGATTTCTCAGTAATTACAGGTTTTAATATAACATCGTTGAGGTTCATTTTATTTCACCTTCGAATACTTTTCGTTAATATATTTCACAGCGCCTTCAGTCATAAGAAGCTGTTTTGAATAAAAAATATCTCTTCCGTTAATAAGTTTTGCATCATTATACTTAATACCGGCAATATTTCTTATAGCTCTTCTTGTCTTAACATCACGGTCAAGTGCAACAAGAACACCGCGTTCAACACCAAGTTTATTAAGAATATTCTGCATATCCTTAGTCTTACCCGATTCTACGTCAAAATCTACAATGACTTTAAGCGAACTTTCTTTTGCTTTAACAGAGAAAATTGAACGATAAGCCGCAGATTTAAGGCTTTTCGGAAGCTCAACTTTATAAGATCTTGGTCTTGGACCAAAAACTATTCCACCGCCTCTCCACTGAGGAGATCTGATCGATCCCTGACGGGCACGACCTGTTCCTTTCTGCTTCCAAGGCTTCTTTCCACCACCGCTCACAAAAGAACGCTCTTTGGTTGAATGAGTTCCCTGACGAAGATTAGCATTTGCAGCCTTTATAAATTCATATAAAAGCACATCATTAATTTTCGCTGCAAAAACGGAATCATTCAATTCGACCTGTCCGAGTTTTTGCCCATCTATGGAATACTTATCTATTAACATTGTCTTCCTCTATCAGTATCCTTTATTTTCCCTTTACAAGTACGAGAGAATTTCTTCTGCCAGGGATCGCTCCCGAAACAAGAATTGTATTCTTCTCTTTCAAAACTTTCATAACTTTCAAATTTTTTACAGTAACAGTGTCGGTACCCATACGTCCCGCCATCTTTTTACCTTTCCAAACTTCTCCCGGATAAGTTCTGCAACCCATTGAACCCGGAGCACGATGAAAAGAAGAACCGTGAGAAGCGCGACCGCCCTTAAAATTGTGACGTTTCATTGTTCCCTGAAAACCTTTACCTTTGGAAACACCTTCAACATCTACAAAATCATTTTCAGAAAAAATATCACAAGTTAAAACGCTGCCGACTTCAAAAGAAGAATCGAACAAATCAACTTCTCGTAGAGATTTTTTCATCTCAGCAATATTTCTCTTTTTGAACTCACCGGCAACTGCCTTCGTGAGATCTTTTTCTTTAACATCACCAAAACCAAGTTTGATTGATTCGTAACCATCTTTATCGGCAGTCTTCTTCTGCACTACGATATTCGGACCAAGTTCAACAACTGTTACTGGAACCATTGAACCATCTTCAGCAAAAAGCTGAGTCATTCCGATTTTTTTTCCGATCAACGCCTTTCTCATGACAAAATCCTGCCAAACACCAATTATTTTCTTTCAACAATTTCTAACAATTTTATTACGTTTCGGCATCAACTGCCGGAACACTTAAGCGAATTACAATTTGATATCTACGGAAACACCTGCAGGAAGCTCAAGTTTCATTAAAGCTTCAACTGTATCAGTACTAGGATCAATAATATCAACAAGTCTTTTATGAGTCCTTATCTCAAACTGCTCACGAGATTCCTTATTAACATGCGGCGATCTCAGAACACAAAATTTCTCAACCTTTGTAGGAAGAGGAACAGGACCCGCAACTTTCGCACCAATTCTATTAGTCGTAGCAACAATCATAGCCGCCGACTTGTCGAGAACCTTAACATCGAAAGATTTAAGCTTCACGCGTATCATTTTAGTTGCATTCTTAGCCACAATATTCCCTCAAATTTAACATTAGATAGAATTGGTCAAGCTCTCTGTGAGCTTGACCAATATCGTTTCATAAGCGTTATTAATCAACCTTTTTACTATTAAGCGACGATTTTTGTTACAACACCGGCACCAACAGTTCTTCCGCCTTCTCTGATCGCGAAACGAAGAGTTTCTTCCATTGCAACCGGAGTGATAAGCTCGATAACCATCTTGATGTTATCGCCAGGCATAACCATCTCAACTCCTTCAGGAAGCTGAATGATACCAGTTACGTCAGTTGTTCTGAAATAGAACTGAGGACGATAGTTGTTAAAAAATGGAGTATGTCTTCCGCCTTCTTCTTTAGAAAGAATATAGACTTCACAATCAAATTTAGTATGAGGAGTTACAGAACCCGGTTTAGCAAGAACCTGACCTCTTTCAACATCTTCTTTAGCTACACCGCGAAGAAGACAACCAACGTTATCACCAGCAAGACCTTCATCAAGAAGCTTTCTGAACATTTCAACGCCCGTAACAACAGCTTTCTTAGTTTCTTTGAAACCAATGATTTCGATTTCTTCGTTAACTTTAACCTTACCTCTTTCAACTCTTCCAGTTACAACAGTTCCACGGCCAGTGATAGAGAATACGTCCTCTACAGGCATAAGGAAAGGTTTGTCAATTGGTCTTTCAGGAGTCGGTACAAAAGTGTCAAGAGCTTCGCCAAGAGCAAGAATTGCCTTAACCCACTCAGAATCTTTATTGCCAGCAGCGATGTCCTCAAGCGCTCTAAGAGCAGAACCCGGAACAATCGGAGAATCAGCAGAGAATCCGTTTTTAACAAGAAGATCTTTTACTTCTTCTTTTACAAGCTCTACAAGCTCTTCTCTGTCAGAAGCATCAAGCATATCAACTTTATTCAAGAAAACGATAACGTAAGGAACGTTAACCTGACGAGCAAGAAGAACGTGCTCTTTAGTCTGAGGCATAGGACCGTCAGTAGCAGCAACAACAAGAATTGCAGCATCCATCTGAGCAGCACCAGTAATCATGTTTTTTACATAGTCAGCGTGACCTGGACAGTCAACGTGAGCATAGTGTCTAGCCGGAGTCTGATACTCCTGATGAGAAGTCGCAATAGTGATACCGCGCTCTCTTTCTTCCGGAGCATTATCGATATTTTCGAATGCAACGGCTTTGTTAGCTCCGCCATATACAGCGGCAAATACGTTAGTAATACTAGAAGTCAATGTAGTCTTACCATGGTCAACGTGACCGATAGTTCCCACGTTTACGTGTGGTTTCGACCTGTCGAATTTTTCTTTAGCCATTTTATTTCTCCTATTTCCTTGTTTTTCTTATTCCGATTTTAAGCAAACAATAGACAGCCTTCGATGAACGAAGGTGAATGAATTAAAAAAATATACCCGTTTACTGTCAACCAATTAATCCAAAAAAAATTTCGATTAATTGAAATTTTTATATATTCCTGAAAAAACTAAAAAACACGTCCCATTATTCTATTTACTATCATTTCCGCCTTGTTTTTCGGCACTATTTCATAACGCGAAAACTGCATCGTATATGAAGCTCTGCCCTGACTTATTGAACGGACACTTGTTGAATAACCGAACATCTCAGAAAGCGGAACATAGGCATCGACAACTTTCAAATGTCCCCGCATATCAATTGATTCTACACGCCCCTTTCTTGTACTTATATCATTGATAACATCACCTGTATATTCATCAGGAAGAACAACTTCAAGACGCATTATCGGTTCAAGCAGAACAGGATTTGCCTTCTGGCATGCTTCTTTTAATGCCATATTAACGGCAATTCTATATGAAAGCTCAGTAGACTCATTCTCGAAAAATTCTGCACCGACAAGTTCAACAATAATATCATCCATTTTAAAGCCTGCAAGAACTCCTGCCTGAGAAGCGTCATTAACTCCTTCGGAAACAGCATGCACAAAATTCGGTGCTAAAATTTCCGGCGACAGCGTATTGGTAAAAACTATACCTGCCCCGTTCGAGTTAGGAATAACACGAATCTTGACAAGTGCCTTGTTGTTCTTTCCGGAAATTATATGCTCATACAGTTTTTCTACAACAGTCTCAGATGAAATAGTTTCTTTATATGTAACCTGAGGTTTTCCGACATTCGCATTAACTGAAAACTCTCTTATTAGACGGTCAGCAATAATTTCAAGATGAAGCTCTCCCATCCCCGAAATAAGATTCTGTCCTGTATCCGGATCTTTTTTTACCTGAAAAGTCGGATCTTCTTCCATAAGACGGTCAAGTGATTGAAAAAGTTTATCCTGATCGGCTTTAGTTTTAGGCTCAATTGCAACTGATATTACAGGATCCGGGAAATCCATTTTTTCGAGAAGTATCGGATGCGATTCTGACGTTAATGTGTCGCCTGTTCTTGAGAATTTCATGCCGACAAGAGCTACGATATCACCCGAAAAAGCTTCTTTAACCTCTTCTCTGTCATTTGCATGCATGCGAAGAATTTTCTGAATACGTTCTTTTTTTTCGGAATTAACACACAATACGGAATCACCGACTTTAAGTTCGCCGGAATAAATTCTAATAAAAGAAAGCTTTCCGACATATGGATCTGCATGAATTTTAAAAAGAAGAGCCGACAGGGGTTCTTTATCTTCAGGCTCACGTTTAATTATTTCATCAATATTTTTCGGATCGTGACCTTTTACCGCGCCTACATCCTTCGGAGAAGGAAGATAATCAATAACTGCATCCAGTAATGGCTGAACACCTTTATTTTTTAAAGCCGTCCCGCAGAAAACAGGAAAAAGCTTTGAAGAGAGAACAGACTCTCTTAGAGATTTTTTAACATCGTCAACAGTAACTTCTTCCGCCAGAACTTTTTCCATCAGCTCATCATCAAAACCGGTTAGAAGATCAATCATTTCCTCATGTCTGCGATGGTATTCATCCAGGTATTCGGCAGGTATGTCTGATTCTATCAGTTCCTCGCCTTTATCGCCGGAATTTACAATCATTTTACCGGAAATTATATCTATTGCTCCGGAATAATTTTCTTCAGCACCGCACGGGAACTGCACAACAACCGGACGCGCATTAAGCTTTTTAATTATCATATTAACAGTGTTGTTGAAATCCGCTCCGATTCTGTCCATTTTATTAACAAAACACAATCGCGGAATATGATATTTATCTGCCTGACGCCAAACCGTCTCGGACTGCGGCTCAACACCATGAACCGCATCAAATACTGCAATCGCAGAATCGAGAACGCGAAGTGAACGCTCAACTTCAACAGTGAAGTCAACATGACCGGGAGTATCTATTAAATTTATTCTGGTATTTTTCCAAAAACATGTCGTAGCAGCTGCGGTTATAGTAATTCCGCGCTCTTTCTCCTGAACCATCCAGTCCATCTCGGCACTGCCTTCATGAACTTCACCGATTTTATGAGTTTTACCCGTATAGAAAAGTATGCGCTCAGAAAGAGTTGTCTTTCCGGCATCAATATGAGCCATTATGCCGATATTTCTTGTACGATGTAAAGGCAGATCCCTTCCCATTTTTCACCCGCTTCAACAAAAAATGCCAGGCAAACACCTGGCACTATATATTTAATCTTTGACGAATCAGAATTTGTAGTGTGCAAATGCTTTGTTAGCTTCAGCCATACGGTGAGTATCTTCTTTCTTTTTGATTGAAGCACCTGTATTATTAAAAGCGTCCATCAATTCACCGGCAAGCTTCTGACACATTGTCTTTTCGCTTCTAGAACGAGATGCAGTAATAATCCATCTTATTGCAAGAGCCTGTCTTCTTTCTGCTCTTATCTCGATAGGAACCTGATAAGTTGCTCCGCCGACACGTCTTGATTTAACTTCAACAAGCGGCTTAACATTTTCAAGAGCCTTTTCGAAAACTTCAACAGGAGTCTGCTCAGTTTTCTTCTGTATAAAATCCATAGCATCGTAAAATGCTTTTTCTGCTATTCCTTTCTTTCCATCATACATCATAACATTGACAAATTTGGAAATCAACTGGCTGTTGAACTTAGGATCAGGAAGTACTTCTCTTTTAACTGGTCTTCTTCTTCTTGGCATATCTATCCTCTTTTATCGTTTACGCTTTAGGTCTCTTTGCGCCGTATTTCGAACGCGATTTTTTACGGCCGTCAACACCGAGAGTATCAAGAGCTCCTCTCACTATATGATAACGCACACCCGGTAAATCCTTTACTCTTCCGCCTCTGACAAGAACTGCAGAGTGCTCCTGAAGATTATGACCAACACCCGGAATGTATGCTGTAACTTCGATACCGTTTGTAAGACGAACACGGGCAACTTTTCTAAGAGCCGAGTTCGGTTTTTTAGGAGTTACCGTCATTACACGTGTACAAACTCCTCTTTTCTGCGGACAAGATTTCAATGCAGGAGATTTAGTTCTTCTGCTCTTTGATTCACGCCCTTTTCTTATCAACTGATTAATAGTAGGCATTTTTGCTCCTTAAACCTATATAAAAAGATAATTTCACCGTTAGTTTTTGCAATCTCACTTTACGGCAGTTCTTTGTCAATAAAATTAATCAAGTTCCGGGAAATTAATTCCCAGAACTTGAAACAAATTATTCTTCTTCTGTTACAACTTCATCTTCAAAATCATCATCCTCATCTTCGTCTTCATCAGGAAGGTCATCAAGTGGAATAGGATCTTTCATTAGTGGAACCGGAACCGGCTGAGGCTGATTTTCATCATCCATGCGCGGATACTCGTCCTCTGTCTCCATCATCTTAAGTTCTTCTTCTGTAAAATCCATATCTCCGGTTTCATGCTGATAAACATCACAATTTCTGTAATCCGGCATACCTGTTCCCGCAGGGATAAGATGTCCAATAATTACATTTTCTTTCAATCCGCGAAGATGATCGACTTTACCTTTAATCGCTGCATCTGTAAGAACACGAGTAGTTTCCTGGAAAGATGCCGCTGAAATAAATGATTCAGTGTTCAATGCCGCTTTCGTAATACCCATAAGAACAGGCTCGGCACCGCAAGGCGATCCTCCCTGATTTGTAACACGTTCGTTTTCATCTTTGAATTCGAACTTATCTGCAATCTGCTCTATTACGAACGAAGTATCTCCCGGCTCGGTAATTCTTACTTTGCGGAGCATCTGACGAACGATAATTTCGATATGTTTATCGTTAATTCCTACACCCTGAAGTCTGTATACCGCCTGAACTTCATTTACAAGGAACTTCTGAAGCTCACGGATACCCATGATCTTAAGAATATCATGCGGATCTACAGGACCGTCATCAATTTTTTCACCCTTGCGGATTATATCCCCGTCCTGAACGCGAAGGAATTTTGATGCCGGAATAGAATATTCTCTTTCTTCTTCATCATTAACTACTTTGATCTTACGCTTGTTCTTGACGGTGTCTCCGATAACAACCTTTCCGTCAATTTCTGAAAGAGTTGTTTTGTCTTTCGGTACTCTTGCTTCAAAAAGTTCGGCTACACGCGGAAGACCGCCCGTAATATCCTTAGTCTTTTCTGCTTCTTTTGGAATTTTTGAAAGAATTGCTCCCGCTCTAACCTTCATTTTATCATCAACAACAAGATGGGCTCCCTTAGGAAGCAGATATGTTGTCGGTTCAGCGTCAGGTGAAGCATAAACGTTTATGCGCGGCTGAAGCTTTTCTGTTTTATACTCTACAATAAATCTCTTCTTCTGATTAGTTACAGGATCAAGTTCTTCAATCATACTCTTATTGAGTTCAACATCAACGAATTCAACTGTACCGTCAATCTCTGTTACAATCGGCTCAAGAAGAGGGTCAAATGCCGCAATTACGGAATTTCTATCATAGAACTTATCTATCTGACATAGAATTTCGGTACCGACATTAATCGGCTTGAGGTTAATGTCTCCCAACACATATATCTTATTTCCGTCAAGTTTAACAAAACCTGATGTTTTAGAAAGAACAGCTTCTTTATCTTTTATCGCGATTTTTGATCCCGGATAGATTTTATCGCCTTCTTTTACTGTAATCTTTTCACCATTATCAAGATTGTACTCTGCTACAACACGCTGAACTTCAAGATAACCTCTTCTAACGGAAATTACCTTTTTATCATCAGTAAGAATTGTTCTGAATGTCATATTCTTAACGAATACAGGGTAACCGAAACGGATTTCACCTTCTTCAACCTTACCGGAAGCGATACCTCCGATATGGAAAGTTCTCATTGTAAGCTGAGTTCCCGGCTGACCGATCGACTGTGCTGCAATTGTTCCAACCGCTTCACCGATATTAACAGCCATTGAAGTACCAAGGTTCTGACCATAGCATTTTGCGCATGTTCCATGACGTGATTCGCAAGTCAATACTGAACGTATTTCAATGGTATCGATGTGAAGCTCGTCAATTTTCTCAGCAAGATCCTTAGTGATAATCTGATCTGCATTTGCAATAATCTCATTTGTTACCGGATGATACAGATCATAAAGAAGAGTTCTTCCGATTACACGTGAACCGAGAGTTTCAACAACTTCGTCACCTTCTTTGATAGCAGAGATGTCGATTCCGACAGTTGTTCCGCAATCATCTTCAGTAACAACAACATCCTGAGAAATATCTACAAGACGGCGAGTAAGATAACCGGCATCCGCTGTTTTAAGAGCGGTATCCGCGAGACCTTTTCTCGCACCGTTTGTTGAAATAAAATACTCGAGTACGTTTAGACCTTCTTTAAAGTTTGAACGGATCGGAATATCAATGATATCACCACTCGGTTTGGACATCAATCCGCGCATACCCGCAAGCTGTTTAATCTGCTGACTTGAACCTCGCGCTCCAGACTGTGCCATGATGTAAATATTGTTAAAACCTTCTTGGTCTTTTGCAATATTTTCCATCATTACTTTTGTAATCTGATCGTTTACTGAAGTCCATTTGTTTACAACAAGGTTAAATCTTTCTTCATTGGTTCTCATACCGAAACGGTATTCTTCTTCAACCTTTTCTATTTCTTTATTGGCTTTCTCAACCATTTCATATTTTTCTTTCGGAACAATGATGTCCGAAACTGCAATTGTAGGCGCAAAATAAGTTCCGTATCTGTAACCGAGACTCTTGACGTCATCAAGCATCTTAACAGTTACCGCTGAGCCGAACTTATCAAAAATATCAGCGATGATTTTAGAAATTTCTTTCTTTCCGCAGACATAATTTACAAATTTATAACCTTCAGGCATAATTTGATTGAAAATAAGTCTTCCGCCGGTTGTTTCAAAAGGCTCGCCTTCAGCCGGATAAAATTTGATCTTATTTCGATAATCAAATGTTCCTCTGTCTACAGCGCGCTCAATATCATCAAGCGAGTCAAAGTTCTTAATTGGATCACCTTCTTTATGAGGAAGCTGACTTGTTAGGTAATAAATACCGAGAATTATATCCTGAGAAGGAGTAACAACCGGTTCACCGTTCGCAGGCGAAAGAAGATTGTTTGCCGAAAGCATGAGTGTCCAGCACTCAAGCTGTGCACGAGGTGAAAGCGGTACGTGAACTGCCATCTGGTCACCGTCAAAGTCGGCATTATATGCATGGCAGACAAGAGGATGTAGTCTGATAGCCTTTCCTTCTACAAGAACCGGTTCAAACGCCTGGATTCCGAGACGGTGAAGAGTCGGAGCACGGTTAAGAAGAACCGGATGCTCTGAAATTACCTGCTCAAGAACTTCCCATACTGCGCCTTCTTCATTTTCAACCTTTCGTTTCGCGCTTTTTATATTCTGACAATAACCTTCATCAACAAGTCTTCTCATGATGAACGGCTTGAAAAGCTCAATTGCCATTTTTTTAGGAAGACCGCACTGGTAAAGTTTAAGCTCTGGCCCGATTACAATTACCGAACGGCCTGAGTAGTCAACACGCTTACCGAGAAGATTCTGACGGAAACGTCCCTGCTTACCTTTAAGCATATCCGAGATAGATTTGAGAGGACGATTACCCTTTCCTTTAACTGCTTTCTTTCTTCTTGAGTTATCAAAAAGAGCGTCAACAGCTTCCTGAAGCATGCGCTTTTCATTTTTTACAATAATATCAGGCGCTCTGAGGACAAGAAGCCTCTTGAGACGATTATTTCTGTTTATTACACGTCTGTATAGATCATTAAGGTCACTAGTTGCAAAACGTCCTCCGTCAAGCTGAACCATCGGGCGCAATTCAGGCGGAATTACCGGAATAGCATCCATTACCATCCATTCAGGTTTGTTTTCTGAATCTCTGAATGCTTCAATTACTTCAAGACGTTTAATCAGTTTTTTATCAATAGTTTTATTGTTCTGCTGAAGATCAATGATGTGAGCTCTGAGTCTCTGTGATTCGTCATCGAGATCTATGCTGAGAAGAAGTTCTTTTATAGCAGAAGCTCCCATCTCCGCGACGAAACTATCACCGAACTTTTCGTAAAGATCGTAGTATTCGTCTTCTTCAAGCAGGCTGCCGCGTGAAATATTCTCTTCGGAAGCTTCACCCGGTTCAAGAACAACGTATTTTTCGTAATAAAGAATCTTTTTTAGATCCATCGCGGACATATCGAGAAGAAGTCCGAGACGGGATGGAACAGATCTATAATACCAGATATGAGCTATCGGAGCGGCAAGTTCGATATGACCGCCGCGCTCTCTTCTGACTTTATAATGTGTAACTTCAACACCGCAACGGTCGCAAATTACGCCCTTATAGCGGATCGACTTAAATTTTCCGCAATAACATTCGTACTCTTTAGTCGTACCGAATATTTTCTCACAGAAAAGTCCGTCACGCTCAGGTTTGAGTGTACGGTAATTTATCGTTTCAGGTTTCTTAACCTCACCGTACGACCATTCACGGATCGTATCGGGGGAGGCAAGCTGTATTTTCATTGAACTGAAATCGTTAAAATCTCTCATTCAGGGATCCCCATATTTAGATTTTTCAGCTGTTGCTTTCGTTATGAAGAGTATCAAATTTGATTCTCTTCTTGTTTTTATTGAAACTATCACTCCATTCAGCTAGCGACAATTCCTTTCCTTTCTTATCAAATATCTTAACGTCAAGCGCAAGACCTCTAAGCTCCTGAATCAATACATTAAATGACTCCGGTACGCCTGGGCTTGTAGCCTGATGACCTTTTACTATCGCCTCGTACATACGCGCACGGCCGATCATATCATCCGACTTAACTGTAAGAAGTTCCTGAAGTGTATAAGCTGCTCCGTATGCTTCGAGTGCCCAAACTTCCATCTCTCCTAGTCTCTGACCACCGAACTGAGCTTTACCACCGAGAGGCTGCTGAGTAACAAGAGAGTAAGGTCCGGTTGAACGTGCATGAATCTTATCATCAACCATGTGGGCAAGTTTTATCATATAGATATAACCTGTCATTACGCGGTTTTTAAAAGGATCCCCTGTTCTTCCGTCATAAAGAACCGATTTTGAATCTTCAGGAAGATTAGCTTTCTTAAGATAATCTTTTATATCATCATGAGTTGCACCGTCAAAAATCGGAGTCTCAGTAAGAACTCCCATCTCATGCGCAGCCCATCCCAATTCTGTTTCAAGAAGCTGACCGATATTCATTCGCGAAGGTACCCCGAGAGGGTTGAGAACTATATCAATCGGTGTTCCGTCAGGAAGATAAGGCATTTCATATTCCGGCATTACACGCGAAATTACACCTTTATTTCCATGGCGTCCAGCCATCTTATCACCAACAGAAATTTTTCTTTTCTTAGCGATATAAACCTTAACAAGCTCTTCAACGCCCGCAGCAAGTTCATCGCCGTTTTCGCGTGAAAATCTCTTAATATCAATAATTACACCTTCCATACCGTTAGGTACGCGAAGAGATGTATCTCTAACTTCTCTTGCCTTCTCGCCGAAAATCGAATGAAGAAGTTTGTATTCAGGAGTAATATCCTGTTCTCCCTTAGGTGTAACTTTACCTACAAGGATATCATTCGGCTTAACGAATGCACCGACTCTGACAATACCATCATCATCGAGATCTTTGAACGCTTTTTCGCCGAGATTAGGAATATCACGTGTGATAACTTCTCTTCCGAGTTTTGTTTCACGCGCTTCGATTTCAAACTGCTCAACATGAAGCGATGTAAATACGTCTTCTTTCACAAGTTTTTCTGAAAGAAGAATCGCATCCTCGAAATTGTATCCCATCCAAGGCATGAATGCTACAAGAATGTTTCTTCCGAGAGCAAGTCTTCCAAGATCGGTTGAAGGTCCGTCCGCAAGAACATCACCCTTCTTAACTTTTTCGCCGGTCTTAACAATAGGCTTCTGGTTAAAACATGTTCCCTGATTTGTTCTCTGGAACTTAATCAGTTTATATTCATCAACTTCACCGCCGACTTTTCTCTTAACAAGAATTCTAGTGGCATCAGAAGCGATAACTTCTCCATCGTGCTTGGCAATAACCATTACACCGCTATCCTTAGCGGCTCTGACTTCAATACCTGTTCCGACAAGAGGAGCCTGTTCTTCAAGAAGAGGAACCGCCTGACGCTGCATGTTCGAACCCATTAATGCACGGTTCGCATCATCATGCTCAAGAAACGGAATCAAACATGTTGAAACCGAAAATATCTGGCTCGGTGATACGTCCATATACTGAATTTCATCAGGCTTTCTGTATGGAAAATCTCCGCGATGACGGCAAGGATTCATTACAACAGTAAATTTTCCGTTTTCGTCGATTGGAGCATTTGCCTGAGCGATATAAGAACGGTCTTCTTCTGTCGCGGTCAAATATTCAACCTTGTCAGTAACAATACCATTTTCAACTTTTTTGTACGGTGTTTCAAGAAATCCGTATTTGTTCACACGCGCGTAAGTTGACATTGAAACGATAAGACCGATGTTCGGACCTTCCGGAGTTTCAATAGGACACATACGTCCGTAGTGAGAATAGTGTACGTCACGAACTTCAAATCCGGCTCTGTCTCTCGAAAGACCGCCTGGACCAAGAGCCGAAAGACGTCTTTTATGAGTAAGCTCAGCCAGAGGATTAGTCTGATCCATGAACTGTGAAAGCTGGCTCGAACCGAAAAATTCATTAAGCACGGCACTAACCGGTTTAATGCTGATCAAAGCCTGCGGAGTTGCAACATCAAGATCCTGAATAGTCATTCTCTCGCGGATAACACGCTCCATTCTCTGGAAACCAAGCTTAAGCTGGTTAACAAGAAGCTCTCCCACTGAACGAACCCTTCTGTTTCCAAGATGATCGATATCATCTACAACAAAATCCTTTGCTTCAGAAATCAGAAAAAGAATATATTTAACTGTTTCTATGATGTCACGAGGAATGAGAGTATCATTCTCGATATCAGCAGGGTAATTAAACTTTTTATTAATTTTGTATCTTCCGACAAGCCCAAGAGAGTAGCTCTTGAGGTCAAAAAACATTCTGTTAAGTTCATTAAGAGCATCTTTTACGATCAAAGGATCGCCCGGACGCATGATATCATAAATAGAAAGAAGAGCAAGCTCACTCGAAGTAAATTCTTGATTGAGTCCCTTCTGCAATTTCTCGCACATCTCTCTGTCTTTATCAAGAGATTTGATAAGATAATCATCTTCCTTATTATTAGGGAATTTTATGATATCAATTGTTTTGATGCCCTCTTCCTTCATACGGTCGATGGCATCAAGAGTGATTCTTCCGCCGGCATCAATTATACTGTCGCCTTCGTCACTCTTGCTGAATATTGATACAGCAACACGCTGACCGATTATTCTTGAGATATTATCATCATTTGTAATATCAACTTTTTCAGGCTCGCCGTAAAAAAGTCTGATAATCTCTTCATCACTATCTGCACCGATAGTCTTATCAACCAGGTTTAGAGATTTAATAAGAAGAGTCACAGGAAACTTTTTCTTTCTGTCTATACGCGCGATAATCATTCCCTTTGAGTCCATTTCTATTTCTAGCCATGAACCTTTATCAGGAATAACACGTGCGCTGTATATACGTTCAATATCGTCAAACGCGAAAAATATACCAGGAGAACGGTGAAGCTGATTTACAACAACACGTTCTGCTCCGTTTATAATAAATGTGCCTCTGTCGGTCATCACGGGAATATCTCCCATGTAAACCTGCTGCTGACGCACTTCCATATTGTCTTTTTTAATGAGATTTATTGTCGCCTTAAGCGGAGAAGCAAAAGTCACATCGCGTTCTTTACATTCCGCTTCACTGTACTTAGGCTCGCCGATTTCATAGTTCACGAATTCAAGCGTAAGGTCCTCATTCGGGCTGTTGATTGGAAAAGTCTCAACAAAAACAGCCTGCAGACCGTGCTTTTTTCTTTTAGACGGGGATATATCTCTCTGAAGGAACCAATCATAGGATTCCGTCTGAACCTCTATCATGTCCGGGATTTCAATACCTTGACGTATCTTCCCGAAATTAACTACAGGTTTTTCTTTACGCATCTTTAACCCCAGTGTGTTTCTTTCGAATTATTGCGCAGTTCATGCGCTAAAACAGCATCAAAAAACAAAATCAATAGACCGGTAACCCAGTCTATTGATTAAATCATAGCGCCGGGATTGTAATCCCGGCTGAAGGCAAGAAATTACTTAACTTCAACAGCCGCACCGACTGCTTCAAGTTTAGCTTTAATATCAGCAGCTTCCTGCTTAGAAACTTTTTCTTTAACAGCTTTGCCGTTAGCTTCAACAAGCTCTTTCGCTTCTTTAAGACCAAGGCTTGTAAGTTCTCTAACAACTTTAATTACGTCGATTTTCTTTTCGCCGTGGCTTTTAAGAATTACATCAAATTCAGTTTTTTCTTCAGCAGCTTCTGCAGCAGGACCCGCAGCAACAGCTACAGCAGCCGGAGCCGCAGCAGATATACCAAATTTGTCTTCCATAGCTTTTACAAGCTCAGAAGCTTCGAGAAGAGTAAGGCTACCAATAGCCTCGAGTAGTTCATCAATTGACAATTTAGCCATTTTTTTAACTCCTTATACTTAGTGAATTACTTCAAGTTAAGCGGCTTTTCCGCAAAACCTATAAGGGTAAAATAAGTTACCTTTATATAAAGGATCTGATTTTACGCCTATTTTAGAATGCTTTACTGAGCGTTTTTTTCCGCAACAGCATTGATTCCTCTCGCAACGGATGCCATAATCTGATTCATGCCGATAGCAATCTTCGATGTTGGAGCGTTGACAAGATAAAGAACCTTTGAAAGCAGAACTTCTTTTGAAGGAAGATCGGCAATTCTTTTAATACCGTCGGCACCGTATACGATACCTTCGATGACACCGGCTACAAGCTCAAACTTTTCCTGTTCTTTCTGAAAGTCTTTGAAAAGTTTTGCTACCTCACCGACCTGGTCGCCTGCAAAAGCAACAGCAACCGGACCTTTCAGATAATCTTCAAGTGAAGAATCATATCCGCAGTCCTTAAGCGCTTTTCTGAAGTAGTTGTTTTTAACAACCTGAAACTTCGCGCCGGTTTTTTTTACATCGTTTCTGAGCTGGGTAAGAGCCGAAACTTTGATTCCGGAATAGTTAGTAAGGATTACGTTCTTGTTTCCGTTCAGCTTTTCTGTAAGCTGTGCAACTTCATCAATTTTGTATTGCTTTACCATTATCTGTCTATCCCCTTAAAGTTGATTTTGATGCCGGGACCCATCGTAGTACAAACAACAAGCGATTTAACGTAATTGCCCTTTGCTTCCGACGGTTTGTCTTTCATCACCTGAACGAATAGAGCCTTGATGTTAGAAATAATCGCATCATCAGCAAAAGATGCTTTTCCGATTCCAAGGTGAATAACTCCGGTTTTATCCGAACGATACTCAACTTTTCCGCTTTTTAGCTCTTTTATGATGCCTTTAACATCATTCGTAACTGTTCCGGCTTTTGGTTTAGGCATTAAACCTTTTTTACCGAGAATGGGACCAAGCTTACCCACTTTAGTCATCATGTCCGGTGTGGCAACTACAGCATCATAGTCTGTCCACTTCTCATTCTGAATTTTGTCGATCAGCTCATCGCCGCCGATAAAATCAGCTCCTGCATCCTTTGCTTCTGCCTGCTTGTCTCCTTTACAAAGAACAAGAACCTTAACCTGTTTTCCGTTTCCGGCAGGAAGAGTTACAAAACCGCGGACATTCTGATAACTTTTGCAAATTACCTTAATGCTGAGTTCCACAGTTTCGTCAAACTTGGCAAATTTTACCTGTCTCATGAGTGCTACGGCTTCTTCAGGAGAAAGAAGCTTTGTTTTGTCGACTTTTTGTCTCGCACTAATGAGTTTTTTACCGTGTTTCATCTATATCTCCTGATTGAATAGATCGCTTATCTTACGACATCGACGCCCATTGAACGGGCAGTACCGGCAATAATTTTAACCGCCGCGTCAAGAGTATCAGCATTGAGATCCGGCATTTTCATGTTTGCAATCTCTTCAAGCTGAGAACGGGTGATCTTACCGGCTTTAGTCTTGTTAGGTTCTCCGGAACCGCTTTCTATGCCGATTGCTTTTTTAATTAGAACCGCAGCAGGAGGAGTCTTTATGATGAAATCATAAGTTCTGTCCTCATAAACTGAAATTACAACCGGAAGAACAAGACCCGGCTTATCCTTGGTTCTTTCATTAAAAGCTTTACAGAACTCCATAATATTGAGTCCGTGCTGACCGAGAGCCGGACCTACTGGAGGAGCCGGATTCGCCTGAGCTCCTTTAATCTGAAGCTTAATTTGCGTAGCAAGTTTTTTCTTTTTTTTAGGTGCCATAACTGTTTCCTTATTCTATAATAACTGATTTTCGAATTAAATCTTTCCAACCTGAAGATAATCAAGCTCAACAGGAGTACCGCGGCCGAATATCTCGACTTTTACTCTTACCCTGCCTTTCTCGGGAAAAACTTCCTCGATAACACCGCTGAAATTACTGAAAGGCCCGTCGATAACCTTAACATGCTCTCCGATAAGAAAATTGATCTGCGCAGGAGTCTTTTCTTTCGATTTTTCACTTCTATCCGCATTCTCAAAAATAAGCTCGCTGACTTCGCGGTCAGAAAGAGGTTTAGGCTTTCCTGTTCCGAAAGCGCCGACAAAATTTGTAACATAAGTTACAGTTTTGATAGCCGCCCAGATCGCGTCATCAAGATCGACATTAACAAGCACATAGCCTGGCAAAGTTTTTCTCTTTCTCATCTTTTTCTTTCCGTCTTTTGCAAGATACGGATCGTCATAAGTAGGAACGAGAACCTCACCGAGTCTATCCTCAAGCTTGAGGTTTTTAAACTTGGTTTCAATCGACCGTTTTACTTCATTTTCCTTGCCGGAATAAGTATGAATTACATACCATTGTTTTGCCATTTTTAACGCATCACCGTCTGTATTATTTTAGTGAACACCATATCAATACCCCACAAGAATATTGACATAATAATCGTGAGTATTATCGCAACCATGGTAAAACGCGACACTTCTTCTTTTGAAGGCCATGCTACTTTTGAAAGCTCATCTTTTGAACCGGCAAGAAATTCTTTTGTGTTTTTAAAAAGTTTCACAATATACCTGCTTATTAAGCTTTAGTTTCTTTGTGAAGCGTGTGTTTTCCGCAGAATTTGCAGAATTTTGCCCGCTCCAGCTTTCCTGTAGTGTTTCTTTTGTTTTTCTCTGTCGCATAATTCTTTCTTTTGCAATCCTGACAGCTCATAAGAATTACTTCTCTCATAACGCCTTCCTGTAAACTTTATTTATTCCACGTGAGGGAAATATTATCTAAATGACACAAGACCCATAGCAACGGGCTCATGAGCCCACGACCAGAATCGAACTGGTGACCTTTTGCTTACCATGCAAATGCTCCACCGACTGAGCTACGTGGGCACAGTTGTACCGATAATTTCAACGGTACCGTTTTTTGTCAATTATTTTAGAAAAAAATGACAAAACGGCACAACATAGCATCGTGTCTTGAAAAAATCCCTTTTTACCATTGCCTTCGAAACGCTGATTAATAGCAAGAGATTTTCAAAGCAATTTATTTTCTGTTGTATATTTTATTTGATAATCAAACAAGAAACCCCGCTCGCGCGGGGTTCTTATTTCAAAGGATTGAAGAATAAACAAAGGGGCAAAAGCCCCTTTGTTTATATGAAACACTCTTATTAGAAACCGAAAGTTACGTAAGTTCCTACGAAAACTCTGTTAGTTTTGCCTTCGAATGCACCAGTCTGTTTTGCTGGATCAGGATCTGAAAACTTGTGGTCTTTGTCAACGTTTACGTAAGATGCGTAAACACTAATTTTCTGACCAGCCCAGTATCCAGTATTAAGACCCATGTCAACGCCAGCAGTCAACTGAATTGTCTGTTTAGCTTTGTCACCAGATGCATCAGTCCAAGTTCTTGCATAACCAAGAGATGGAGCAAAAGCTATGTTCTGAGTGAGAGCTTTAGAAAATTTAGCTGTAGCACGGATTTTGTGAGTAACAAGATCTTTATCGTAACCAGCAGCTGCTAAATCAGCAGGCATAGCAATTGAAGCTTTACCAGCTTTAAAATACTGATAGAAGAAAGCAGGAGCTACGTACATACCATCACCAAGATCCTGTACTGAGTAGAAACCTACTTTAGCACAAAGAGCTTTGTAAGCTTTTTTCTGACCAACGCCATCAACACCGTCAGTAAAAGAAGTATTCTTAAGTACTGTATCATCAGCATTTCCATCTTCAAGCTGTATTGCCCAGTTGTTATTTGCTGCCTGAACGAAAACATTAAGTCCGTTAACAGGAAGTTTTATAATAGCACCAATAGCAAAAGCAGTAAGACTGTCTTCTTTTACATTTCCTGAATCAGCTTCTTTAGGAGCTTTTGCATAACCGAAACCACCAATGATATCAACCATAGGATGAGTTACAGTTGCAACCAATGAATGCATTGTTCTTTCACCAAGACCTTTAACAGAATCACTAGAGCTAGAATCCTGAGCCATGTAATAAATGCCAACCATTCCGCCAAGACCACTTACACCAGTACCGATACCAGAAAAGTTTGGACCAGGACCAACGTCCATTGCATCATTCCAACCCTGGCTAAGACCAAAAAGACCAGCTTTCATAGTTGCGCCCTGTGGAAGGAAATCAAGAGCACCAAATTCTACATTGAAACCACGAAGTCTCCAAGTAGCATCAGCAAGGTCATTTGCAGGTGTTCCGTTCCATTTGTCGATTCCGAAAGTTACTTTTGACCAAGCACCGCTTTCAGCAGTAGTTTTCTTTGAAAACCAAAGTGAATAGTAGTTAGTTTCAGAGTGGTTAGGGTATCTACCCATACGGTTATCAGTACCTTCGATAAAGTTAGTAGATCCACCTTTTGAGTTTGCTACCCAACCAATACGACCACCACCATGAATTTCTAGAGGCTCATCAGCAGCCATAAGAGCGCCAGCTGTCATTACGAATGCGAAAACAGCTGCGAGTAAAAGTTTAGAAAACTTCATCTCTTCATATCTCCTTTGAAAATAATTTGCAGTTTTAAACTGCTTGGACGCATTTGTACCCCCTTAATATTTTTAGTCAAGCCATTATTTAAACCAAAAACTTAAAATTTCGTCCAATCAGTCTTTTTTTGAAGAATTACTCCTTAATAATTGTATATTTATTTACATTTTTTCAAATAAAGATTATAAAAAATTGGAATAGAATATAACTTCAATTTAATTATCTAAATTAATTTTTTATTGAAGAAAACGTTTTCCATCATAATTAATTTTATTTTATTTCTTAATTTTGCACTAAAAACAAGCAATTAAGGTTAATTATTGAAATAATATGAGTTTTATCATAAAAGGAGAATTGATATAATGCGCATTCAAAAAATATTAAAAATTATTTTTCCGAAGATTAATTCAGTTTTAACAACTCCGAAAGAACGACTGTCATAAGCTCTGTCAAAATTATCTCCAATAACAAAAAAAGAACCTTCCGGCACGGTAATTTTCGACATATTATCGCGCTCTGTGAATTCCTGAGTGAAAATACGAGCATCTCTACTTACTATGTTCTGCTCTACACCGTTCACAAAGAGTTTTTTATCATGTATTTCAACATTATCACCACCAACGGCAATAATTCTCGAAACAACCGCCTGATCTTCTCTGTCTTTTAGTTTAAGAAGAACAGGATCGTTTTTTGAAATTTTTGAAAATTTATTTACAAGAATAATTGTTCCTTTTTTGTAAGCCGGTTCCATTGATGAATCCTTGGCAAACTGAACGGAAAATATAATTTTCAAAACAATAAATGATATAATCATAGCTGCCAAAAAAACAAATTTTCCGGCTGGAGAAGAGATTTCATCGCTGTATTTTTTCTTTCCTGGAACATATACATCTAATTTCATCGTAAAATAGACCCTTTTTTATTAAAATTCCCGCCGTAGCGGGAATTTTATTATTTCATATTCGGATTCTCAAGAAATCTAACCATGATTATTCCGTCAATAGCTTTAATCTTAGCAAGCTGTTCATCCGTTATAACCGTATCTAGATCGATTATATTGTAAGCAATATCACCCTTGTGCTTGTTAATCATATCGGAGATATTGATACCCTTTTCTGCAAGACGTGTTGTAATCTGACCAACCATATTCGGAACATTCTTATTTGCGATGATAAGTCTGCATTTATTGCTGAAAGGAAGATCGCAATCAGGAAAATTTACCGAATTTTTGATGTTTCCCGTTTCAAGAAAATCCTTTGTCTGCTTAACTGCCATAACTGCGCAGTTGTCTTCAGCTTCTTCTGTGGATGCCCCAAGATGAGGAAGGCATATTATTCCTTTTGAACCGATAAGCTCTTCTTCAGGGAAATCAGTCACATGGCATTTAATTTTGCCTGATTCAATAGCAGTTTTAAGATCAGCATTATTGATAAGGCCGCCGCGTGAAAAATTCAACAGAACAGCACCATCTTTTACAAGCTTGAACTTTTCTGCATTAAACATTCCGCGTGTTCCGTCTGATAAAGGAACATGAACAGTAATATAATCACTTTCAGAAAGAAGGTGATCGAGGCTTATAGCCTTATGCACCTTAGAATCAAGTCCCCATGCATTATCGACAGATATATACGGATCGAATCCTATTACATTCATTCCCATTGCAATAGCGTCGTTTGAAACCATTACACCAATGGCGCCGAGCCCGATTACGCCGAGAGTCTTTCCTCTGATTTCGCTTCCGGCAAACTTGCTTTTTTCTTTTTCAACAAGCTTAGGAACCTCATCTCCCTTTCCCTTTACTGACTCTGTCCATTTCATTGAATCAAAAAGATTACGTGCGGAAAGGAACATTCCTGCAAAAACGAGTTCTTTTACAGCGTTTGCGTTAGCCCCAGGTGTATTGAAAACAACAATTCCTTTTTCTGTGCATTTAGGAATAGGAATATTATTAACTCCAGCTCCGGCACGCGCGATTGATTTAACGCTCGCAGGTATATCCATTTCAAGCATTCCGAAAGAGCGGACTATTACTGCGTCCGGATTCTGAAACTCGGAAGCTATTTCATAATTATCGCGCGGAAAGTTGTTGAGTCCGATCGCGGATATTTTATTTAAAGTCTGTATTTTATACATGTTTCCTCCTTATTTGTTGGCGGCTTCGAATTTTTTCATAAATTCTACAAGCTGTTTAACCCCTTCAACAGGGAAAGCATTGTAAATAGAAGCTCTCATCCCGCCGACGCTTCTGTGCCCTTTAAGGCTTGAAAGACCTGCCGCAGTTGCCTCTTTGATAAATTTGGCATCGAGCTCTTCGTTTCCTGTAACAAAAGGGATGTTCATGATTGAACGGTTTGCCTTTTCAACTGTCCCTTTGAACATCGCTGAAGAATCAAGAAAATCATAAAGCATTTTTGCTTTGTCTTCATTTATCTTCTGCATTGCTGCAACACCTCCCACAGACTCGAGCCATTTAAAAACCAGCATTGCCATATAAATCGCATATGTCGGCGGAGTATTATAAAGAGAATTCTCATCCGCGTGTGTTTTGTAGTTAAGCATTGTCGGAGTAAAATCCATCGCGTGACCTATAAGATCCTCACGGATTATTACAACAGTAAGACCCGCAGGACCCATGTTTTTCTGTGCGCCGGCATAAATCAATCCGAACTTGCTGACATCATATTCTTCTGAAAGAATGTTTGAAGACATATCCGCAACAAGAGGCACATTTCCTGTATTCGGAATTTCATTGTTTCTGATGCGTGTACCAAAAATGGTATTGTTAGTTGTTATGTGAAAATAATCCGCATCCTTGTCGAATTTCGCCGGATCAATTTTCGGAATATAATTGAAGTTTTTGTCTTCACTTGACGCAACAACATTTATTGTTCCGTAGCGTTTTGCTTCACCAATCGCTTTTTTTGACCACGCACCTGTGTGAACGAAATCGGCACGCTTTGTATTTTTGAAAAGATTCAAAGGAATCATCGCAAACTGAAGATGCGCACCGCCCTGAAGAAAAAGAACCTTGTAATTAGAAGGGATTTTCATGAGCCTTCTGAGTGACGCTTCAGCGTCCGCTATTATCTCTTCGAATACTTTTCCGCGGTGAGTCATTTCCATAACGGACATTCCAGAGCCCTTATAGTTGAGCATTTCATCCGCTGCCTGTTTAAGAACGGACTCCGGCAATACCGAAGGTCCTGCTGAAAAATTAAAAACTCTTCCTGTCATAATAATCCTCCTTATTTTGAACCTGAACGAAACGAGAGGTCGGACATTACCGAAACAACTCTCAACTCGTTTACAAGGTCGATGTTTGCCACAAATATATCTTTCGCATTCAGCCTGATGTTTGCCGGAGTAAAATTGAGAATTCCTTTTATTCCGCCTTCGGCAAGTCTTTCGGCTGAACTCTGCGCAGCTTCAGAGGGAACAGCAAGAACTGCCGTATCTATTCCGTCGCGCTTAACAATTTCCGGAATTTGATATGCCGGAAAAAGCTTAACTTCGGTTTTCAATGTTTCAAGCTTATTGACGCTTGAGTCGAAACCCGCTGCGATTTCAAAACCGCTTTCCTTGAGGTTAGGATAATTCAGTATCGCACTGCCGATACGACCCAGACCTACTACGCAAATTTTTCTCTGACGGTCAAAACAGAGAACATTTCCGATAAGCTCCTTCAGCTTTTTGACCTGGTAACGGGCACCGTTGTTTCCGGTAAAACCGATCAGGCTCAAATCCTTTCTGATGCTGTGAGAACTGAAACCGATTAAATCGGCAAGGCGCGATGACGTTACAGTCTCCGCCTTTTCCTTTTCAAGATCACCGAGAACCTGATATATCTTGCAGATTCTTTCAATTGTCGGCTTTGGAACGTCTTTTATTTCAACCATGTAAACAAATATTAAAAAAAGTGCGAATTAGTCAAGTGATTAATTCGATTATTTGTGAATATTTTCACATTTCAGGGGGTTTTTTCGATTTATTTTTTTCTTTTGAGGAAGTATTGTTATCTCGGAAATAACTGCATAGTTATCCACTTTTAATATGTCAGATACAGCTTTTGCCACAGTTTCACACTCTAAAAAAGCTTCGGGGTCATCTGACTCAGAGAAAAAAGCATTTCTGTAAAAAGCACTTTTGACTATATCCGGATGAACTGCCGTAACCTTCAACCCATGCTTACGCCCTTCTTCAAATATCGATTTAGAAAAAGCGCTTATTCCTGCTTTTGCCGCTCCATATGCTGCGGCAAACGGTGAAGGAGACTTAGCTGTGATACTGGATATATTTATAATCAATCCTTGTTTTTCTTTAAGCGAACGAAGAAATATTTTACATGCCAGCATCGGCGCGGTTAGATTTACCGAAACTATTTCGTCTATTTTTTTAAGATTCAGCTCTTCATGCGGGGCGAAATGCGCAAGCCCAGCGTTATTTATGAGAAGATCAATTTCTCGCTTCTTTTCAATTTTATCCAGAACCTTCTCAAAATTAGTTAAGTTTGAAATATCACATTCAATCTTTTCAAAGCGATCGTCCGAAAAATCAGTTTTAGAAAAATCACGCGCGATTCCGATTACGGACATGTTCATAGACAGGAGTTCTTTGGCGATAGCAAGACCGATTCCCGACGAAGCCCCCGTAATCAATGCTTTTTCATATTTCTTCATAGATGAATTGTTTAATCTCATGAACTAAAAACAAGTATAATTTTTCAATTGATTATATTTTAAGATTCCGGAACAAACGAAATCTCATATCTCGTGCCGCCGTCACTATATCTTTTCATTTGTCCGCCCATCTGCTGAACAAGCATTTCTACAAGCCTCATGCCAAGACCGGATACATTTACGGCTTCGTCTATTCCGCATCCGTCATCTGAAACCAAAAGATGAAATTCTTCTTTATCTGAAAATATACGAATGACTATCTTTCCGTTTTTCTTATCAGAAAATGCGTACTTGATAGAATTTGAAACGAGTTCTGTAACTATAATGCCGAGACTGAACATTGTTTTTGTTTTAATTTCTGATTCGTCAAAAACCGATTCAATTACAATTTCTTCACCCAACCGAAAGGCTTCTGTTATATTGCGGATGAGTGCCGGAAAATATTCATTAACACGCATTTTCCCATCATACTCGGAAAAGGAAAGTCTTTCGTATAAAATCCCCATGCTCCGAACTCTTCCGCAGGCTTCAGAAAGAGCTTCATGAGTTTCCGGATTTGTGCTTTTTGATGATTGCAGATTTAAAAAAGAACAAATAGTATTTAAATTATTTTTAACTCTGTGATGAACTTCTTTTACTATTATTTCTTTTTCGGCAAGCATAGCTTTTATTTTATCTTCGGCAATTAAACGTTCTGTGATATCATATACGATTGAATAAAGAAGATTTTTACCTTTTACAACAATAGGCCCGCTGTAAACCTCTACATCCCGGATGCTTCCATCCGCGCGTCTGTGCTTAAAATGAAAATGGTTTCGTTTCAGCCGAATTGCAAGACTCATCTCAGATTTAATTTCTTCAATTGTCAACGTGTTGATTTCAGAAATTCTCATGCCCCGAATTTCTTCACGCGTCCAGCCGTAAAAACGTACAGCCGCGGGATTCGAATCATAAATTTCACCGCTGACAGGATCTATCAAAAGCATGACTGCGTGGTTATTCTCAAAGAGACTGTCATAATGATTTTCATCAGAAAGCAATACATTATCCGCATTCGCGGCAACCGTGATCTCTCTTGCAAATACAATAGCCCCTTTTTTACCTTCATATTCAACAGGTTCGCCGACTGTTTCAACCCAAACTTCACTTCCATCCAGGCGTATAAAACGCTGCTTAAAAAAATCACGGACAGAATTTCCTTTTTCATTAATCGTTCTGATTCTTTCATTTATTTTATCATGATAATCAGGATGAAAACGGTCAAAAACATTACTGCCAATAAGTTCAGACTGATCAGCTGCCCCGAACAAATTCAGTGCTGCTGTGTTCAAAAATGCAAATTTTTTTTCAGTCTGAATAAATATAGGAACAGGTGCACCTTCAACAATAGATCGGAATCTTCTATCGCTTTCGCTTAATTCTTTTGTGCGTTTTTCCTCTTCAAGACGCCACTTAATAAGCTCGGCGTTAACGACCTTCAAGTTTTCATTCATTTCTTCAAGAGCATCATTGCTTTCTTTTACTCTTTTCTTTTCCAAATGAAGTTTATGCGCCATTTTAATGGAAGTATTCAGTATTATCGGAGGAAAATTTTTTACGATGTATCCATATGAAGTGATTTTTTCTGTCTTGTCGACTATTTCTTTTTCTGTATGTGATGAAAGAAATACAATAGGGATATCACAAAATTCAAGAATCTGTCTGGCAGCCTCCGTTCCGTCAATTCCGCTGCCCAGATCAATATCCATCAAAATCATATCTATTGATGCGTTTCTTCTGCCGGCAATAAGAACAGCCTCTTCTCCTGAAAAAGCCTGAATAACTTCATAACCCTCAGTGCGAAGAATCATCGCTTCTTCCATTGCTATTATAGCTTCATCTTCAACAAGAAGAATCAGACGAACACCGCAATAACTCAATTATAAAACCTCACTGCCGAATCAGCAGAATAATCTTTTTAATTCTAAACTTTAATAGAAAAAAAATAAAGAAATTTAATTTTTTGAAATAGCCGAATTTACAGATTTAAACACAAGACCAAAGGCATCATAATTCACAAACAAGTTTATGAGACTCGAAATTGCTTGATTAAATACAGCAGAACATTACTTTATAGCATGAGGTCATAAATGACTTTAATCAACAGTTATCCATCATTCCCGAAACTATAAGAGCCTGGAGAATTCTGTGTATACTATTGGAAAACTTGCAAAGAAATACGGTATATCGCGTTCGACAATTCTTTATTATGATTCCGAAGGTTTATTAAAGCCGGACCAGAGATTGCCAAACGGATACCGTCTATATTCAGAAAAATCTGCTGAAAAACTCGGCAGAATTCTGCATCATAGAAACGCTGGAATCGCACTTTCAGAAATAAAAAAAATTATACAAGGCGCTGAACACGGAGAAATTCAATCACTTCTTCTCAGGAGATTAAACGAAATCAATGATGAGATATCATCTCTGAAAATTCAGCAGGAAGTCATCATCAGACTTTCTGACATAAATATTTCACATTATCTTTCAGGAAAAGAAAAGAAGACTATTTCAGAAATTCTGAAAAATGCCGGAATAACAGCCGATAATTTTATGGAATGGCACAGGAATTTTGAATCTAATTCTCCCGAATTGCACAAGGCTTTCATGAAAAAAATAGGATTCAAATTGCCGCAGATAAAAAAGATACGTGATTTATCGAAATAATTTTATTGCAGAATATTGGCATTCCTCACGAATGACTCAAACAGGATAACAATGCATAATACTTTAATACTTGCACCCATGCGAGGCATCACAGACAAGGCATACCGTTCAGCTTTTGCCCGCAATTTCCATGGGTTTGACTACGCAGTTGCACCGTTTGTTGCCGCATCTGCAAGCGCAAACATGACTAATAAATTTCTCCGGGAATTTGATCTTAAGAATCCATGTCTGATGCCGACTGTACCGCAGATTTTAAGCAACAATCATGAAGATTTTATTCTAATTGCGAATGCACTTTATGATGCCGGATACAAAACAGTAAACTGGAACCTGGGTTGCCCTTTCCCGATGGTAGTCAACAAAAACAAAGGGTCTGGACTTCTGAGATATCCGCACATGATAATTTCTTTTCTCGAAAAATCGGTTCCGCAATTGAAGTGCAAAATTTCGATAAAAATGCGGCTTGGTTTCGATGCTCCGGATGCAATATTTCAACTTCTTCCTGAATTTAATAATTTTCCGATTGAAGAGATAGTTATCCACCCCAGAACTGCAAAGCAGATGTATACGGGAATAACCGACCTTGATTCATTTGAAAAATGCCTTGAAATAACCAATCACGAAATTGTTTATAATGGAGACATCGTTTCAGCATCACAATTTTATGAGCTGTCAGAAAGATTTAAAATAAAAAAATGGATGATCGGAAGAGGCGCCTTAAGAAATCCGTTTCTTCCGGATGAGATTAAATGCGGCAAAGAAATTTCAATGGAAGAGAAATATTCAATACTGAAACGTTTTCATGATGAAATTTTCAGCGAATACAGCAGCAAAATTGAAAATAAAACACATATCCTCGACCGAATGAAAGGTCAGTGGTTTTATCTCGGAAGTTTTTTTGAAAACCGCAAAAAAGAACTTAAAAAAATCAAAAAAACTTCAAGTATAAAAAAATATCTCGAAGAGACGGACATTATTTTTACGAATCAGGAGAAATGAGAAGCTGAAACTTTTCTTCAGCTTTTACATTTGCACAAAATTCTGCGAATTTAGCATAATCCTCTACGCTAATCTCTCCTTTCGGAATATATAGTTTTTGAACTGCTCTCAGAACCAAGCTTCCTTTCTTCTTGTTTATCACAAATTCCGCATAACAATTTCCGAAACTATATTTTCTCACCTTATTAATTTCTGCTGAAACAAACCTTTCAGGCAAAGTGTAATCAAAAACATCCTCATCATTAACGCTCTCAGGTATCACAACCGACGAAGATCTTTCCACGCTTCTGGCGTAAGATGCCGCATTTGAATTATGCAAATACGGAAATATAATATAATTTTTGCCGGCATCAGATGCTTTAACTGACATCATTCCTTCTGCAGAAAATGAAAACTTATCCTTCGTTATTATCAGTTTGTCAAACGCAACATCTGCACGATATGCTTCCATTAAAGTCAGGACATTCTTTTCATTAAATCTTTCATCATCGAAGTACTGCCGGAGATAGACATAATCTCCATAAAAAGCAGAATTGAAATCAAATTTTTTTGATTTAACATCTATCTTAAAATGCGAAGTTATTTTTCTCTCTTCTGACGATCGGACAACAGCAGAGTCAACACCGTAACCTGTAAAAACAAGAGCGGTTTCACCAGAGTACGAATCAGAAACGACACCAGCCGGATAATTTTTATTTGAAAAATCAAGCCAGAGCGGTTCTGAATTTTTTCTTTTAACACAAAGAAGCATTGCTGAAAAACGCTCACTGAGAAATTGACCGTCTTTGACAAAGCTGTTTCTGACAAATGCAGGGAAAGCGTCTATTCCGGCTTCTTTCAGTATATCTGCGGCAAGATACGCTTTGTCTTCTGCATCGCCTTTCTTTGATGCAAACATAATATCATAACTGCCGAGAGAATAATCAAATCCCCCACGCGTTTCAATCATCGAATTGACATACTGGTAAATTATTTTAATTTTCTCTTCATCCGAATTTGCATCTTTAACACCTTCAGGTAAATATATGTTTTTACTATAATTTTTTTTTGCGATGATTTTATCAAAATCATTTTCGCTTCGCATATTCCAAAAAGCATAGCTCAAAAGAGATTTTGAATAATACCCGGAATAATTCTCTTTTCTGCGGGGCTGAATATTTTCTGCCGAGAAAGAAAGCACGGTTTCATCCGGATACTTTGCTTCATCAATTTTAATCAAAGAACTATTGTACAAAACAGTTTTCTCACGGCTTCTGTTTATCAATTTTACTTCGGCAAATTTTATAGAACGCCAGTAATCTTGAAGATTAAACATAAAAGATGAATAATATTTTGATCCGAAATATGTATAATCATAAATTCGCGTACGGTAGGCAATGTGCAGAAGTGATTTCGGCCGAACTCCGTCAACAGTAATATATGTTCTGCCTGCATTGCTGATCCGATAAGAATCATTAAATGTTCCGTCAGAATGATACACTCTTGCCTTAATTATTTCGGCACCGGACGGAAGCTGAATCTCGCCGTATTCATCGGCATCAGAATCAGTTCGTACGTATAGAAGAAACTCTTTCAAAACTGAAAATTTACCGCCTTCCGACATCAAAATATAATCACCCTTAAAAAGAGCATCATGCTGCGGTTCTTTTCGGTTTTTAACAAAATCTGATATTTCAGAATTTATTTTTTCCTGATTCCGGTACTTTTCAAACACATTCGACAAAACAGAAGATTCGGAGTAAGACAGGTATTCTGCAAGAGCGGCATTTTCAGGTTTAAGAGCAAGCATTTTCGAATAATACATTCCGGCACCGCTTCCGCCTTTTTTCTCAATCATATCAAGAAGATAATATATCTCATAGCTTTCATTCAAAGAAATCATTTTAAGAAGAATTTTACGCGCTTCAGAAGTTTTGCCTGATTCGATAAGGGCGCGGGCATACATCAATGAAAAATCATTTTCACCCTGTTTGTAATATTTATCTGCAACTGCTAAGGCCTTCGAAAAATCTCCTTCTTTCATGTATTTCACATAAAGACTTTTCCGAATTCCGCGCCCGGCGCTTCCGGCAAGAACAGTATTCAGTAATTCTTTATCACATGAACCTTTTAACTCAAGATCCTTATATAAAATAAGCTGAATTACTTCAGTGTTATCCGGGTATTTCTTTATAAAATTCGAGGCTTCAGTATAAAACCGTTTATTAAGTGAAAGCTTGTAAAGAATCCAAATATAATTTTTTTCGCAGTCATATGTGCGCTTTTCAGACATAAGTTTTTCGCATTCACCAAGTGCTTCAAAAAAACGTTCTTCGCTGACTAGTTTTTTCATAAGAAAAACACGCTCTTCACGCGCGGGATTATCATTTATCCCTGTGAGCGATGCGAGCATTTCTCCATTTCCGTATTTCAAATAAATCCATGATGCGTATTGAAAACGGCAGTTTATACCGGACGATAAAGCTTTTTTATAATAATTACCGGCAAGAAGAGAACCCAGACTCGAAAGATACTCCGCAGTCTCAAAATATTTATTTTTTTTAATCAATTCTGATAAAACAGGATCTTCCATTTCAGAAAGATTTCCCTTGTTTTTAACAGAAGCTTGAGCCATCGGTCTGAATTTATTGTCAAGAAGAGCTGCCCGCAACTTTGAACTTTGATAAGAACTGTCGGATTGAAACGAATTGAGCTTAATCCTTATATTAGAACGTCCTTTTGAAACAGCAATCAAACGCATGGTTTTTCTTAAACTTCCGGTATTATCAATTATCACTTTTCCGTCAGAATATAAAACATATTCCGAATTAGAATCTATCATAAGAATTCCGTCAGTACCTGCAGATACCGCAGAATCAAGCACAGCTGTTCCCGAAAAAGAGCTGAAATAATTATCTGAAATAAAATAGCCTTCATCTGATGAAATAATTATAATTTTTGCCGGTCGGATTTCTTCCGCAGAAAAGTACAAGTCATTGTAACCGAACTCTTTTTGTGCAGATATTTTCCAATTTAAAATAACGCTTTTGCTTCTGATATAATCAGACTTTTCTTTTTTAGCAGTTAATATTTCGACCTCATCCTTAAGTCCGAAAGCTATTGAATATAATGCGGGATTATTAGTTTTTGATGCAAATGTTGTGAGATATTTTATCAGTTTATCAGTTCCCATCAGATAGTTAAAACTGCACAAATTAAATAGGAGAGGCGCGCATGCTGGATCATTAGGATTCGAATCAAGCTGAAGTATTACAGAATTCATCTTTTCGGAAGAATCTTCATATAATGGCAATCCGAATAAATTAAAGGATATAAGAACCGCAAACAATACCAATATCTTTTTCATTTTTTCTCCAAAACAATAAACGAGTCTTCTTTAATTGAAAAGTTAAGGAGCAATAAACGCAGCTGCGAATATTCTTCTTTTGTAACAATGCCTTTTCTGATTGAAGTCTTAACCGTGACAGTTATTTTGTTTGATGACGTTTTTGATACAGTAAAAGAAAGACTCACACTTTTGAACGATGATTTAAACGATTCAGGTATACCCGTAAAGGAATAACCTTCAGGAATTTCGTACTCAAATACAATTTCACTCAAATAGTCTGATGAAAAATACAAATCATTCTCACGAGAAGAATATCTTCTCAAAGAGCTTAAGAAATTATCCTTTTGCATAACTGAAGGAATAGTTATATATGAAGAACTTTTTCCGGCAAATTCCCTAAGATAACCTCCGTAGGAATATTGAAGCGGTTTTCCCGGAGATTTTTCAGCAACAGAAAATGAATTAATCACAGAGCCTACGTATTCATTTCTCCAGTATTCTTCAATTTCATTTCTTTTCTTTTTTTCGATATCGAAAGATTCACGTGAGTAAAGAGCAAGAGAGCCTGTTTTATAAAGCAGTCTTGAAAACTCTGCATCACCATTCGGCGCAATTTTTACACGGTTTACAACCTTATCATAGTTTTCAGCATAAAGCGCCGGATCTATATATTTTATGCCATGACCATTTTTTGAAACAATAAATGCATTAACTGCCCTGTCTGTATCCGGAAGCTCATAAATATCAGCCCTGTCCACTGTGCCGTCCAAAAATAATCCGCCCTTATAATTAACATAGCATATAGCGTGATTAAATGCTCCGACGTAAGGAAAATCAAGATCTGCATGTCCCGAATTATTAGTTCTTAAAAGAGCTAGTCGCGAATCAAATCCGCAATAATTTAAAAAAGCAGAAAGGAGCAAGGCGGTATCCTTACAATCTCCGAGAGAAGAATGATATACTGAATCCGTCCGTCGCGGAACAATTGAACCTGATCCAAGCTCAAAGCCTACATAACGAACACGCGCTGTTATAAATTCATATATCCGGCGAATCTTTTCTTCATCAGAAACATTTTTTGAAAGCTCATCAGCCTTTTGTTTCATTTCATCCGTCATTACAGATTTATCTTCTATGAGATCACAATACCATTTATTAAATTCCTTCCAGTCAGAAAAAGAGCTTAGCGCAAACGAAGGAACCCTATCGGCATATGGAAGCGAATTTTCTTCTGGCTTAAGAGGAGAAAGTTCTCCGATCGAAAACATATAACTGGTTTCATTTTTTTCAGTTGTTACCCTGCATTTTTCTTCCGAATTATAAATGCGCCACTTTAAAGGTTTTTCTGATTGAGTAACTATTCTGGCAGACGAAAAAAGAACCCGGTCTGTGCGGTCAAAAAACTTACGGGCAGAATAATAACCTTTGAGGTAGCTGTTTCTTCTTGTAAGAGAATATTCGAAATAAATAATATCTCCGCTTGCCGCCTGTGAAAAATTCGCGGTCACAGATTCCATATCATAGTATAAACGGCTTTCGGCATCAGATTCATTCTGAGATGATATATTTGTAACTTCTGTTTTATTTGAATTTGAAATAATATATGCATGTATTCTATCGACGGAATCTGATGACGGATCAATCCAGAATGACTGACTCTTAACATTTTGAGAATTCTCAGAATTATTAATAAGAACAGCTTTACGCCTTTTTTCGCGGATCATTCCATCCGCAAAAACCTTTTCTACAGAATCATCAAAAAGAACAACAGCCGCTTCATTTTTATATTTCAAAGCATTGTTTTTAATATCAGCAATATTTCTAGCTGGCAAATAAACATCAAGAGGTTCTGTTTCAGCCACAAGATAATGATACAATTCCTTATAGTAGCTGTTAGAAGTATCATTTTCATAAGCTTTTTTAAAATATTCTACAGCTTTTAGATCTTTCGATTCTCCTGAAAATGTTTCACCTAATAGAAAATCAGCATATGAATTCCATGGCGCCATTCGTTTAACCGAATCAATTAATGCTCCTGACATTGATTTATCATTTGAGTAAAGAAGGTATTCCGCATAACGCAATGCATAAGCAGGACTTTCAGGAAAAGAAGACTGAACAAATTTAAGATCAGCTCCGTATTTCGAAGTGTAATAAGAAGTATCTAGAAGTATATTCGCCAAAGAAACATTTCTTCTCGCAAGAAGAGCATTCTTAAGATAAGTATATGCTTTATCAATTCTGTTGCCAGAAAAATATGATTTATAATACAAAACATCCGAAGAATATTTCCATCCCGAATTTTTTAAGGCATCGGCTTCCTTTTCGGCAAGATCATACCATCCTCTTTCGGAAAAATATGCGCCTTTTAAAAGACGTGTTGACGGCGAATAGGCATTTTTCTTATCAAGAGAATTTATTATCTCGGCGCATTGATAAAACATTTTGTTTTTCAGCTTAAGAAATCCCAGCTGAACAAGTGCTTCGTAATTTGTTTTGTCCGCATTGTGCGCGGCACGCAGAAAGAAATCCTTCTTTGAAGCATTATCCTCGGACAACGCACGGTAATATGCCGCCTGAGAATAGTAATAATCGGATATATTAAGTGCTGAAAAATCTACTGAGCACGGGGTTTTTGATGATGAAACAAATCCTGATGAGTACTTGACATATCCCCGAAAAAATATGTCAGATTTATCAAATGAAGTAAGATAATCAGGAATGTTTTCTTTAAACGCAATCAATTTTCCGTTTATATTTTTCGGTGATTTTAAAAATTTTACAGATGCATTATCTGCAGATAATGAAAAACGCATCGAACCATTCTGCGAAGGTAGAAGGCGTACCTCAATCAAATGAATACCCGAAGAAAGTTTTACCGCAACTAAATCCTGAACCTGAAAATAATTGCGTGTATCTTCGCCCTTATAAATTTCCACTCCATCGATAAGAAGCATCATATATCCGGTTCTGCCGACAGAGAATGAAGTTTCAGTTTCAGAAAGACATTCAGCATATGTCCGTAAAATAAAAGCTCCGTCGCTGTTCAAATAATTTTCAGGTGCAACGGAACCTGCGCTGTCCGGCCGAACTATACCTTTATCTTTTGAAAACAACTGCGAAGAATCTGCCTTGTCCATATCGCCTTTGCTGAAATTTTTAATCGGCGGTGATATTTCAAAAAATATCGGATATCCATTCTCTTTTATCTCCGAACATTTCTTAAAATTATATGAGTCGGAATATATTTTTAGGCGGATTGCCTCGTCGAGTTTCGTAAAATAGGCGGAAGGATTTGTTCTGTCATTTTTCATCGAATCAAGAACAGGTATACAATCTGCGGCAAGTTCGGGATTGTCCGACAGCTCATAAAGAAAAAACATTTTAGCAGCTTCGCGGACACTGCCTGAAAATTTAGCTCGTGAAAGTGATTGAAGAGCTTCTTTATAAAATGATTTCTTTTTAAAATCAAAAAAATCCTTTTCATCAGTCGGCACAGCAGCTGTTAGAATTGAAGAAAAAAGAATACAGAGCAAAATGATTTTTATGCGCATGTTATTTTCCTATACAGAATCTTCCGAATATCGAATTTAAAATATCATCGGGGGAAATTAGTCCGGTAATCTCGGAAAGCGAATTTATAAGCTCTGCCGCATCAGCTGCTATAATCTCTTCGGGATTTCCGCACTCGATTGAACTCACCAGATTATCGGCCGCAGTCGAAGAATGTTCAAGAATTTTAATGACGCGCATATCCGCAATGAATGAATTTGAACATCCGGAAAAATTTAATCTTACAGCTTCCGAAAGCCGTGAATGAAACTCTGAGAAATTGTATCCGGTTAATGCGGAAAAATCAATCACCTCGCGCCCAATTTTTTTCTTAATAGTTGCGATCTCTTTACTGTCGGCGCAATCAGTCTTATTGAGAAGTATAACGGATTTTTTGTTTTCGGTAATTTTCAATATTTCTTCATCAAACAGATCAATACCTGACAATGCATCAAGCATTATCACAGAGACATCCGATTGGTCAAGTATCGCTCGGCTCTTTTCTATTCCGATTTTTTCGATTTCACAATCAGCTTCACGTATTCCGGCCGTATCATAAAGATTAACATGAACACCGCCGAACTGAACGGTTTCTTTTATCATGTCGCGGGTTGTTCCGGGAATATTAGAAACAATAGCTCTTTCAGAATTTAGGATGAGATTAAGAAGACTCGATTTTCCGGAATTAGGTTTTCCAACAATGGGAACGTCTATTCCACCGCTTAGTTTTGCTCCTGATGAGCAGCGTCTAAGAACATCTTTAACTTCATCACGCACTTCTCCGGCCTGCTTTAATGCTTCGACACGGCTGATAAATTCAATCTGTTCAGTCGAAAAATCAATAGCACTTTCAATATCTCCCTTAAGAAGAATCAGTTTATCACGGAGATTGTTTATGACATTTTTCAGTGATCCGTGCATCTGTGAAAGCGCCGCGTTGATTTCCCAGTCACTGCGTGCACATATAAGAGCGTTAACCGATTCGGCTTCCGTTAAATCCATTTTTCCATTAATAAATGCCCTGCGCGAAAATTCGCCGGGCTCGGCCATTCGCGCGCCGCATTCCAGAAGAAATGAAATTATATTTTTTACAACAAGAGGGTTCCCGTGGCAGCTTAGTTCAACTGTATCTTCTCCAGTAAAACTTGCGGGAGATTCAAAATATGACAGAACGAGTTCGTCAAGAACACGTCCATTTGAAGAAAGCTTTCCATAAACAGCTTTCCCGTGAGAAACTTTTGAGAATGAAGAAAAAGATTGTTTAAAGAGGTTAAGCGCGCCGTCTCCGCTTACGCGAATGACTGCCAGAGCCGAATTGACAAAGGGAGTCGCCGGCGCGCAGATTATATCATTCACTGACATTTTTCGGAAGAATTTTCACCTTTCGGTAAATTCCCATTCCTTCGCTTTTTGTTTCAACCTTGTCATGATTCTGCAAAGAAAGATGAACCAATCTGCGTTCAAAAGGATTCATCGGCTCAAGCACAACCGGCTTGCCTGTTCTCATAACTTTTTTAGCAGCCTCGAAAGAAACTTTTTTTATGGCACGTTCGCGTTTAGCGCGGTAGCCTTCTATATCGAGAATGATCTTTTTTTCTGTAGAAGTCTGCTGACTGACTATAACATTCACGATGAACTGAATCGCTTCAAGGTTTCTGCCTTTCTTTCCGATTATGAGTCCCGAATCTTCGCTTTCAAATTCCACATAGACTTTTGATTCGCCTTCATGAAATTCATTTATAATATATTTTACACCCATGCGAGTCAGGATTTCATTGAGAACGGTTTTAACATTCGCGCCGACATCCTTTATATCTGCATTGTAAGTTACCCTTATTTTAGCAGGCCTAGAAACTCCGAATCCGAAAATTCCGCTTTTCCCCTCATCGATTATTTCGATGAGGTTGTCGTCAACGGAATCCGCATTCAGACCGAGCTCTTCGGCAGCACGCCGTTTTGCATCTTCTACGGTTTTTCCTTCAACTTCAATGACCTTCATTTGGTTCCTCCTGCCTTGGCAGTTTTAGCCGGTTTTCTGGTTATATAAAGCTGATGCGCAATCTGAAGAGTGTTTTGAACTATCCAGTAAATAACAAGTCCCGAAGGCATGCTCCAGAAAAAGAAAAGAAACATAACAGGCATCAGCATCAGCATCATTTTCTGCTGAGGATTTCCGGTATCAACCGAAGTCATCTTCTGCTGAAGGAATGAAGTAACAACCATAATCAGTGGAAGAATATTAATATTAAGACCCATTATATGACCGACGGTATCAGGCATTGAAAGATCCTGCATCCAGAGAAAGAAAGGCGCCCGCCACATATCGATAGAATTACTAAGTGCACTGTAAAGCGCGAAGAAAAACGGCATCTGAATTATAAGCGGCAGACAGCCTCCGAGAGGATTCACTCCCGCTGTTTTATAAAGCGACATCATTTCTTTCTGAAGTTCTTGAGGTTTGTCTTTGTATTTAATTTTCAGCTCTGCCATTTTCGGAGAAAGCTCGGACATCTTCTTCATTGAGTTAGTTGATTTTATCGTAAGCGGAAGAAAAATGAGCTTTGTCAGAATCGAAAGCAGAATAATCGAGATACCCAGGTTTCCGAACACACTGTTAATTCCGTATAGAACCTTGAGAACGACCCATCTGATAGGTTCGATCCATTTGTTTATATCTACAGCCGGAGCAATACTTTTATCGACTGCAAGAAGAATATCCTTCTTCTTTTCGGAAAGAGCCACTTTGATCTTGCGTTCGGCAGTTTCGCCGCTTTTAAGTTTCGCGTTTGAAGAAACAAGAGCGGTTCTATGACCAGGAGTTTTTCTGGAATCATATTTAACCGAATCTGCTTTAAAATTCTGAGGAATCATTACCAGAGAAATAAAGCGGCTCGAAATACCTGCCCAGACAGGTTCCTTACCTTCTTTTGTGTCTGTAGCATCGGAAAACCATCCGCCGCCCTTTGATCCCTTTTCAAGATCTTCAGGATCTTCAGAAAGAGCATAAATTGTGCTCGGTGCGTTGTAGTAACCTTCGTAGTTTTCTATCTGCGGACCGAGAAAATCAGGTGAAGTTATAAAAATATTTCCGGAAGGAAATTCGAATTCATCAGAAGAAGTATTCGTGATACGGTATGTAACATCAAATGAATGCGTATCATTGTTAAAAAGAAAGCTCTTTTCAATTATGATGTTTTTTCCATTAATTTCGGTTTCGAGTGCATAAACTATTTCATTAGCTTCGGCTTTTTTCACTTCCCAGATTTCATCATCAAGAGAAGAGCCCGAAAGAAGTTCCTTGTCTGAAAAATACACCGGAAAATCAAGATATCCTTTAACATCGAGTTTTTCACGCCCAGCGACAAGTTCAATCTGTTTTTCACCGTACTTTATACTTTCTATACGTGCGCCCTTGTTTGAAAGAACGGCATTATAATTCTTAACGTTTATGGTATTTTTGCTTTCAACTGCGGGAGTCTTTGAAGATACTTTCTGAAGTTTTTTTTCTTCAGTCTTTTCAGTTTTGGCTTCGGCTTTCGGCTGAGAAGCTTCTTTTTTTGCTTCTGTCTCTACAACAGCCTGAGTTGTCTGCGGAGCAGCAGGTTTCTTTCCGAAAAACTGTCCCCATGCAACCCAAATGACCAGAGAGATTACAATTGCTATAATTAAATTTTTATTTCCCATTACCGGTTCCTTTTTATAGGTTACCAGGAAAAGGAAGGCTTATTTTTCAGGCACGGGATCATATCCGCCCGGAAAAAACGGATTGCAGCGCAGAATTCTTTTCATCGAAAGAAAAGAACCCTTCAGCAAACCATATCTCTTCAGAGCTGTTACAGTATACTCCGAGCACGAAGGATAATACCTGCATGCCGGCGGAAGCAAAGGCGATATGACATATTTATAAACTTTCACGGCAAGGATCAAAATCCATGCAATAAAAGCGAAAAAATTTCCCAACACCGGTCTCATTATTCAATGATCCCGTTTTTCCGCGCGAGATACTCAAATTCGGATCTGATGCCGGAAAAATCCGACTTCGAAATTCCGTCTGACGCTTTGATTATTAACACGGGGTTTCCCCTCATGCACGGCAGAAATTCTCTCACAACGGCTCTAAGCCTTCTTTTAATCCTGTTTCTTTCATGCGCCTTACCGCATCTTTTGCTTACGGAAAAACCGACAACGGGACATTGAGGAGCAGCTATAAGCCCTTCCTTTTCCCATTTTGCTGTATTTCCTGAAAAAATTGCGATATCGGCACCCCTAATCCTTCTTCCTTCTTTAAATACGAGCGAAAAGCTCTTTTTACCTTTAAGAGAATTTCGCTTTTTAATCATTATTTCGCGTATTTAGTATCAGAAACAGTAAGTTTGTGACGGCCTTTCGCACGGCGTCTTCTAAGAACATTAATTCCGTCTCTAGTTGCCTGTCTTGCTCTGAAACCATGAGTTCTGATGCGTTTCTTTTTACTAGGCTGATAAGTTCTTTTCATTTGAAATACCTCTTATATAAGTAATATAGTCTGCTTTAGTAATTCTTTTCCATTGTGGGAAAAACGCTTAAAGTTAAAAACATGCCTAGTATTGTCAATTGAATTTTTGGCACATTAATTGAATTCTATCTCTTAATGATTTCGAGGTCAATTAAAACATCAAATAGAGTTATAAAACTAGCCTAAACCATGAACAATTATACCCATCGATAATCTCATTTTTAAATGCCATAAATCCGCAATCATTATATAATTTTCTTGCTTTTAGCTGTTTTTCCGATGTTTCCAGTATTAATTCTTTATAATTTAACTCTTTTGCAGCCTTAATCAACTCAATTAAAATCATTTTCCCATATCCTTTTCCCTGATATTCCGGATATGTACGCATTCTTTTGATTTCTGCGACATTTTCATCTATCTTCCGGAATGCTCCCATTGACAGAATAACATTTTCTTTTTCTCCGACTAAAAACAATCCGGAATCATCATTGTAGTATCTCTCTATATCCGTTAAGTCTTCATCCCAAGGGCCATCACCTTTAAAAGCATTAACATCTTCCATAGCTTTTCTATGTAAATCCAAAACACTATTAAGATCATTTCTGACAAACTTTCTAATTTTTAATCCATTTTCGTACATATATACTTTCCTTTTTTAAATAATTATAATTCTTTTCCCAACTTTTAAAAACAGGACGGATGAGAATTATAGTTAAGTTTGCTAAAAAGAATAGAAATAGATTCTTCTTTAGATTTTCCTGCCGTATCTATCAATATCCGCGGAGTTTCCCAAGTATCATACATCCGATTTATTACTTTATCCCAATCGGGCAGAATCAGTCCCGGAATATCAGATTTTCGGTTTTCCACTCTTCTGCGGTGCTCAATCTTATCAGAACAGATTACTTCAATATTTATATAGTCCGAATTTGAGTTTACTGCCGCCTGTTGCCATTCATTTCGCGTAAGAAGCCACGGATTACAGGAATCCGCCACAACAGAATTTCCTAAACGAAGATTATCTTCAGCAATTCTGTAAGAAAGACGGTATCCCTCACCCTGGACATCAAAAGAGCACAAATCGCGGATTGCCTGTTCAACGGTATCAATTCTCAAATAAGTCGATTTTGTCTTTTCAGCAAGAGCTTTCGCCAACACCGATTTGCCCACACCAGGAAGTCCGGAAAACATATAAAGGACGGGGTTCATTATTTTCCCATAGGACATACACTAATGCATTTACCGCACAGACTGTTGTCAATTCCAATGTATTCTTTTGTTTTTTGTCTGCAATATTCCCTGCACTTAAACGGATTAAAGAAAGAATCTCTCGGCATATCCAAATTCCACAACATTCCATTTGCTGCTTCGCCTGGACAGTTATCAACACATACAGAACAATTACCGCACAGACTGAATTCATTAGGTTTATTAACAATATTCAAAGGATAGTTTGTCAATATTGACGCCAATCTTGCTCTTGGTCCAAATCGATGAGAAACAAGCAGATCTGTTTTTCCAATCCAGCCAAGCCCGGCTCTAGTAGCTACCATTTTATGAGAAACGTAATATGACAGAGTTTGCTTAAATGTTTCATCAAGCTCTTCATCATCAACAGTTGCTTTGACTGCACAAAACTGATAATCTTCATTAGTCAGAGATTTTGATATAGCCAACACTTCATCGTTCAGTTCCGCATTTACTTTGTTGTAATGATGATTATATTCAATTGTCGGAAATCTATCTATTCCATTTATTATAGAATCATCCAATTTACGAAGAATGGATATTCCGTAAGAAAAAGATTTATAACGTCCAAAAAGCAAACCTGACAAATCGGCAAATCCATATTCATAGATTGAAGAATTCAATCTTTCTTTTAAAATGCTTTCAATGCGTTTATTCACCATCTTCCCCCAAACTATCTTTATAATTATTCGAAGCAATTTTCCGCGCCAGCATTTTTTCTAAATACTACCGGTTGAAAAAGAAAAAATCTTCTTTAAATATTTCCACTGCGTCATCAATTATCAGAGTTTCTTTCACAGGATTGGAATTTTCATCAATCACGGCAAAAGTTCTTTATATATAATAAGTTTTTTCTGAATGCCTGAAACTGAAAGGAGTAACACAATATAACAGGAGAACAAGAGGAAAATAGATAAAATCATTATTACTTAAAACTATCAGCATTAGTTTTTCAACAATGACTCAAATATGTCTTTTACAGATAAGTCGACTGCTTTTTCAAGCGCTTTATGAACTTTTTCCTTATTACTGTGGTCTGCCGGACCGGGAAAAATACCAGGCAACACTGAACCATTTTCAGATATAGCAACCCAGACCGGTTCATTTTTTCTTACATCATATATAACATATTTCACTTTAATTTCTGAACGATTACCCACATCACCATATTTTTCGATTTGACATGTCAAAAGATAATCAGTTTTTATTTGAGAAGAAACAGCAGAAAGATCGAGAATGCCTTTCTCCTGAACAAGCTTTGAATTTAAATCGTCTGGGACATTGCTGTTAAAATTTAATTTCAACATCGACTCTACTGCAACAGACTGTTTCTCGAAAGAAGCAATAAAATAATCCTTCATTGGCGCAGAAGCATAATTCTCTTTTGCTTTTTTTCCGTGAACCATGGCTATAATGATACCAAGATCAATCTTAGGCTCCGGATTAGGGAATACATATACCGAGGCAACCAACTGCTTTTCTTTGTGAATTTTCTTGTCTGTTTTAACCGCAATAGATGAACAACTCATCATGAAAACAAACAAAGAAAACACAAAACTAAACATAACCAAATTACGTTTCATCAAGTAGACTCCAATAATATTTTTAAGATAACTATTTTATCCCGAAATGACATGTCAAATAGATATTAAATTATATTATCAATAGTACAAATCATTCTGGACTTGCCCCGAAAAAGTGGACACGAAGTTAAGCCATAAATATAATGGATAACGGAGGTCTTGATGAAATCAAGAAGAAATTACGATGCACAGTTTAAAAAAGATGCTGTGGCATTAGTTGAAAAAACGAGGA